>Ga0157357_1000141_pt1 | contig 28897 bp, 39 predicted proteins | sample AttcapACBM1_FD_111485 | JGI IMG/M metagenome (GOLD analysis project Ga0157357, IMG submission 111485) | Fungus gardens microbial communities from leaf cutter ant in Botucatu, State of Sao Paulo, Brazil - Atta capiguara ACBM1 | ecosystem: Host-associated > Fungi > Mycelium > Unclassified ... | reverse complement strand
TGAGTATGACATGAGGCCAGCATATGTTGTCCATGCTGTATGACGTCACTTTGTTCCAGAACCTTTTACCTTCTCCCTAGTCCCATGATCAGTCTTGTGACTACGCCATCAATTTGTGACTGATGTGACAGCGTGACAGATAAACCCCAACCCGAGTTGTTCTAAAAATAGAAAAATGAAAAAGAAAAGAAAAGTAAAGTAAAATAAAATGAAAAGAGGAAATAAAATAAAGTCCACCGTCAACGATCTTGACACTCTGCCCTTTCAAAATGCAAGCTACATAACAGTAACTGGCATAGCACATAAGCTGAGACCAAGACCATCTGTTGGTCCATCAAGCTAGGAAAGCACCCTCAAGGATTTCTACTTCCATCTGCTTTTCCAACAAGTTGGAGATGTCTTGAACTTCTCAAATAAATTTGTTATTATATATATATTCCCTGAGTTGACATGTTCATTTTCTGAAATGTACCAGCTTGAACTGCAACAACACTAGTCTATGATACATTTCTTGGAAATGATAAGACATTGGTGGAGAGTGTTTAGAAATCAATCGGTTTGATCTGGAGTTTCCTAGGTGTCATGGTGCGAAAGAGAGAAAGTTGAGTGTTTATAGAGTATGATGACTGGTAAGGTTAGAATATGTGACGCGAAAATATATAATATATCCGAAAGGGTCCAGCCCTTCAAATATAGATCGAGTCTTCTATACAAGGGGAAATGTTTGTGTTGGGATTACATTTAATAAGGAAACCGCCATGTGTTAAATCAAAATATTGACTACCCCCTTTTCTCCGCCGTGGAAAGCCAGCATCCTGCAGAATATATATTTAAAGCGTGGCCCCACGAAGTAAAATTATATTCTGCATCCCAAAGAACTCACTCACTTACCTAAGCTTGAAAGATTAATTGACCTCCCAGAATCTGCCACCTGTCCGTGGTGCGCACAGGGATGAAAGCAGATGGTGCCGCCATTGATACGGTTCTCACTCGCATGTGTGTCGGCAATGAGATATCCGATCAATCGGCGATGATGTACATATACTTCACATATACTTCTTTGGATGTCGCGACCAACACTGGAAGATCCCATCCCTAGAGATTACAGGGTCTATTCAGGGTCCATTGTCATGTTTTGTGGGTAGTTGTCAGTGGGTGAAATAGGGCAATCAGAGTGCAAAGGATTTGAGCTAGAACCAAGTAAGGCCGAATTATCAGTACGAACCTGAGGAAACATGAGAGGTAAGGATTCGAGTGACCTAGATTTAGGTTGGGCACACAGATCCAGGGTTCATTACGCTTCGGTGAATGCCATACGTCTTGGGATCAGTTACAGTGCACGAAGGATCGGATTAGTTGATTACAAGATTAACCGCTAACCAATGACAGGATAGAGGTCGTTAATAGGTACTTTTATAAGAGAACCATAAATTAAGATATTATCGCGTGACGATGAAGAATGCTTGTCTTGTCATGCGGATATTTAGTAGGCAAAAAATGGCTCCGAATCATCGAACTCGGTGGACGTTGTGGGTGTTGAGAATGTGATTTCGTAAGGGGTTGTCCATACACGTCGCTCTTCATTTTCTGAGACCTTCTGCTTAGACAAGTTCCAGTACATTCCACAGAGTTCGAATGCAGTTAGATCGAGAATGTCGTAGAGGACGTCTGCGACTTGGAGGAAAAATGTCTAAGAAAACGTCAATACAAGAAGCACGATATTTTCCGGTGAAACCCCACCCTGTCAGGAACATCAAGGAAATTCCGAGTGCTCATAAGGCGAAGGTACATGAGCTTGTTCATTGAACTGCTAATGCTCCTAAGGATAGGCAATGGCGGTGAGCTGGTTGATGCAGAGAAAACGAGGAGGCCAGAAGCACTGCCAACTAGGGCCTGGATGATGTCCTCGGTCAGGTCACCATCATGGAGCTGGACACTAACAAGGGGACGCCCGGGGACAAGTGCCAGGGCGGCATGCTGTGGACCCGCAAATTGCTTCAGGTGCGGAATGACGGTAGAAGGGATGCAAGGAGGCAGGTTGATTGACGTAGGAATATGGTCAAGGGAAAGGGAGTCAAGGTTGGGGGCCTTTGCAAGAAAGCTGACGACAGTAGCATCGAAAGGAAACGAGCAGGTGAACTGTCGAAGGCGAGGATAGAGGACATTTGGATTGAGGGTTGCTTTGCGCAGCACAGATGAAGAACACAATCTAAGATAGAGTTGGAGGGAAGTTAGGCCAGTCATATTGGCGAGTGCAGTTGCGAGAATATCGTAGAAGGACTCGAAGACCGGTGAACGGGGCTCGAGTCTCATCTGAAAAGTCCTAACACAGCGTGCAAGATGGGAATTCTTGGCGAGGAGAGGGACGATGAGAGCATTGTTAGTAGTTGCGCCGACGGAAATGTCGCGAAAGAGATGGCGCTGTGCAACGCGTGCAAAGGCGGATGAGGTGCGGGAGCAGGCGAGAAGATCAGGCGGAGGGAGACGGGAGAAGATATTGTCCAGGAGTTCGTGGGGAAGTGACATGGTGTGTGGCCTTGTCCACAGCACATTTACATTTATAGGCCTCTAGTCCTGATTGCATCTAGATCTACCCAAATTATATCAGCTCTCCTCTGAACCCCCATGTCCCTCGGCCGTTTGTTTGCCAAACGCGCCTTTGCCCACTGCGGTCAGTTCCATATCGTATCCTCGGTGCTGGCCTGACCTCCATCCAGCTCCTTTTCCACAACGAACACACAACTGTGGCTCCCTTAACGCGTCCAATGCAGGCGCGCGTGTAGTCCTCGCTGGCTCTCTCCTTTCTGGGCGGTGATTACCATCATGGTCTTTCCACAACGTTCTTGTCAGCTAACATTCGTAACCTTGAAGGAAAGGAAGGCTCGCGTCTTTCTTCCCACTCAAGGATTCATATGGTACAACCCAGCTAATTGTTAATCACTCCCAAGGTTTTGCCGAGCTATCGGTCCTGGCAGATGTCCCAATAGAATCTTCCGTTCTCATAGAGGGTACCGTTCTCCTTCGCCCACAAGAGGCTAGGCGTAAGGTAGTCTAGATCAACGTCCTATCTTAACCTTCTCCGATCCTCCTAGGGTACCACTGGCGAAATCGATGTCCGGGTGGAAGGTTTTACCGTTCTAAACGCAGCGTCTACACTGCCTTTTACCCCTTCAAACCCATTTAACTTGGTACGCTCTGACTCTGTTCCTCTATTTTTATTTATGATTAATCCCGTGCTAAGCCGAATGACGACCTGAGAGCCCGATACCGATATTTGGACTTGAGAAGAACCGCCTTGTCTAATAACATCAAGAAGCGTAGTCAAGTCACGCATCTAATCCGGAATACGCTTCATGAGCAAGGCATGGTGTCAACCTTGTCCCAAAATATTCGAGTCATTTATTTTTGCGTCTTCCTCAGGCTTTTGCGAGGTCGAGACTCCCGTGTTACTAAGATCGTCTCCTGAAGGTGCCCGCGAATTTCTCGTTCCTACTCGCTTTTCCGACACACAATTGTCGGGGCGGCCCTTGTTTTATGCACTTCAACAGTCTCCTCAGCAACCAAAGCAACTGTTAATCTGTTCAGGGAGTGTCGATCGTTATTTCCAACTAGCAAAATGCTTCCGAGATGAAGACGGACGCAAGGATAGGCAGCCAGAGTTCACGCAAATTGATCTAGAAATGGCCTATGTCTCTTGGGGCCAAGATGGCTTAGCTACTTCTGGATCCTCCAAGGAATGGCGAATTGGAGGTGCTGAGGTTCGTTGGATGGTTGAGTCACTCGTTCAGAAAATCTGGTTGCAAGTGGAAGGCATCACCCTCCCCGATCAGTTTGAAGTCATGACCTACCGAGAAGCAATGACACGTGTGAGTCGCTCAAATTGGCCTATCCAAGAATTACAGTGTTTATCAATGTAGTACGGATCTGACAAACCCGACACGCGCTTTGGACTCGAGGCACGTAGAACCCGCCACAAATCATATCGAGCACTCATCTATTTTTGTTGTCAAGATCATTGACATCACCCCTCACCTTCCTCTCGATATGCTTGACGTGTATGAGAGAAATGGAGAAGTGCTGGAGTGCATTATTGTTCGTAAATCAAGTGATTCCGAGTTTATTCGTGCTTCAAAAGCCTGTAAATACAATTTGGATATGGTTTGTGGCTCCTTGATCCACCAACCCGAGACCTTTGACCAATCTATTGTTTGTTCTCTAGTGTCACACTAATTTCACCCAGACCACATCCGAGACATGGTTAAATGACTCTGGACTCGGATACGAGCCTCTCACTACCGCTGACCAGGTCAAAATGAACACAATTCTTGACCTCAGATATGGTGACGACATCTGGCTGTCCAAGCGATCGGCCTTACCCAAGGTCAATGGTTTGCTCTGTCTCAAATCGTGTCGTTGTATTCACTGATTCTCAAACGGCATAGGGTGGATCAACCTCCCTGGGTAAAGTTCGTCTTCATTTATCTGAATTAGCCCAAATGCGTGGTGGGTACGTGTCTCTGTTTTCTGTGGTGGTTGGCTTGATCTTGGCAATAGGAGAACTTGAGATCACCGCAGATCCTCATTTTTTGTGGATCACAGAATTCCCACTATTTACTCGTGCTGACGAGGATAAGGATTTCTTAGCAAAAGGTAGATGGAGCAGTTCTCATCATCCTTTCACTGCACCTATGTGGCAGGATATCGAGGCCATGTACCGCGGTGATATTGAACAAGTATGTGTAGCTCTTAAGCTTTTTACGAGATAATGCCTTTGGCCTCCCGCATGCTCAAATTTAATCGCTGATATGATATATTCTAATCTACTTCGACGCGCTTCATTTTTGACCATTGCATGTACAGGTCCGCGGACAACATTACGACCTTGTCTTGAATGGGATCGAGATAGGAGGAGGCTCAGTTCGAGTGCACGATGCAACCATGCAGGAATATATTTTCAGAAAGGTCTTGCAAGTAAGTAGCTGCCGTTGGGAACGTCGCTCATTGTTACCCAAACTCACCCCTTCGTCTTCATGGCATTTTTTGAACTTCTCTTTTGCCCCCTTTTCCCTCTGTGGCTCCCCCCTGCAGCCCCCTGACCACTGGTCAGGAGTTACTAGCCATCCAAACTTCTACAATCTCATGTCCTTACTCACGCACGCCTTCTAGTTGACTGAGCAAGAACAGGCACCATTCGAACAACTTTTACATGCCTTGAAATGTGGCGCCCCACCTCATGGCGGTATTGCACTTGGTAAGTCGTTGGTTCTTAATTATAGAGAGAAGGAGTGAGCAGTTCTCGAAATAATTCTTCTACTCTCCCAAACCTTCTTTCAACTTCACGGCACGCGTCGTCCTTCCGTCCTTCTTAAATCCCCAAAATGATCTGACAATGACTTTCACCTCTTTCCTTCGTGCTCTGTTTGAACTAGGATTCGATCGTTTGATGGTGATCCTGTGTAGGGCGCAGTCAATACGCGATGTGATTGCATTCCCAAAGACTAGCGCGGGGACAGATCTTCTGTTCAAAAGTCCAGCCACTATCAGTGAAGAAGTGCTGTGCCAGTACGGACTCCGATCAAGAACGGAGTTTGAATGATGCATGAGGTTGCCTTCTACGACAGATGGACAAATGGAGTGGAGATGGGGAAGTAGAAATTCTAAATTTTATTTGTCTGGCTTGTAGGTAAAATGGAGCACGATTGACTACCGATGATGCTGTCCACCAGGTGTTTCTTTTGCTGGCAATATGCACAAGTATAGAATGGAAGAAAGAACAATAGTCAATAGTTCATTAAGGGTACACGGCATAAATTAATAATGGGCTCAAGCGAGGCAGTGCCAAGGTTCACATAATTACATACATATAAATTTATATCTAGATCATATACTCGTTTGCAGAGGTAGTTGATCGTCTGAATCTTGAACCCTAGCATCGTTACTAGGGTCCGAGGGAACAGTTGTCGAGGTAAACAACATGGAATTACGAGGAGTACTTGAGTTACTGTCGTAACCATACTCATACGGAGATTGGCCGCACGTAAAAGACCAAGAATTGTCAGCTCCTGATTCGTCATTTGGAGCATCCAGTGTTGCAGATAGGAGTGGCGGTGCGTTCTGGACATTCGGCGTGAGAGAAGACTGATTGTCATCGTTGGATTGACGGAGTATTTTATCACTTTCGCTGACGTTCGAGCCTTCTTGTCGGGATGATCGGGGTTCTTCAATCACGGACAATACAGACCGCAGTTTAGACTCTGCCTTTCGGTGTAAGGACGCGGAATATCTATGATTGACGTTATGGGGAGGTGAAACAGAGCAAGGTGGGGTAGAAGGAGGAGAATGAACACCTGCCCAGGCGCCTGCCTCGGTAGGGAATGCCGTTTGCAGTCCACCATTAATGGAAGTGTTCGTCGGTAACCACGAGGTCACCTTTTTGCTACTGAGACTAGATGGAAGAGATTCACTGGTTTCTTGCTCAGGTGTACCAGTCAGTGGACTTGTTGCCGAGGAAGATGATGTGGGTTGAGTCATGATTGATAAAGGAGCCAGAATGCTGAAAATCTGATCTTCTGATTGTGGAGGCCCATAGGCATCGAAAGGATCCGGAACAGATTGAAGCATAGGTTCAATTATAGGGTCAGACCTATTATGCGATCAGCCGTGGCTTTAAGAGTGACACCACCACGCACGCCTTAGCGGTAAACCTATCGAAAACATCCATGGTCGAACGGACCACAATGCAAACCTGGACATGTAGGTTGTATCAGAAATTGTACGCATCTATTTTAGACTAGCGAACCTTGTTTTGTACCACGTCCCAAACTTCCTCTTCATGCTCCAGAATCTCCTGGTAATGTGATACTTTGAGGTCATCCAGTTCATCGACTTGGCGCTGCAATACTGTCAGTGCTTCTCTAAAACTTTGCAGATCTATGGAAGACGTAAGGCGTGAAGGCTAATAGAGCTAGGTCAACCTACTCCGCTCTTTTCGGTTCATGTTGCGCATTTCCGTTTGTCGAATGATCTGACTCCTTTCACGCAAAGCACGCTCGTAGGAAGCTGAGCGCTCCTTGATGGGCAATGATCGTAAGTCAGGGCTATGACTCATCGAGAGTCGGAACATACGTTGACAATGGTTTTATAAGTGTCTAGGTGTTGCCGAAGAGGCTTTTCAAACTTCTTGTCGAGAGTTTCTGCCTGGGGAATGAATGAGGCAGCAGCAACGTGGTTAGACGGTGAAACGTGCACACCAGCACATGCCATAAGTTTCCGATCAAATGGTGAACGCCTGCCGCAGCTTGGAGACGACTCCCAGTCTCGTAGGTCGGTCCTTTTAATCTGCGAGTCCAAGGTAAGAATGGGAGTGAAAACTGAGAGCAATACGCCGTGTCATACCCACTACAACGCTCCATTGCGTCTGCAAATGCAGCCGTGGCTTTCGACATGGTGAGGAGAGCAGAGCGATAAGCAGCCGAGCAGTCCATAACCTGAAGCGGCCAACCACTTTCAATGCCTGGTGCTCCACTATGCTCAGGTGAAAGTGCTTACATCTTCGTAAGCTTTGAGGTTGGCTTTGAGGTCAGTACGTGTGACGATCTTGGAAGGGCCATGGGAGCCGAAATTGAACGCCGAGGCATTTGTAGCCTCTGAAAAGGTTGGGGACGGAGGCCCCATAGCAGTATGTCGACGAGAGCCAAAAGATAAAGCACGGAAAGAATGAGGGTTGGCAGACGGCATGTTTGAGAATGAAGAGAGGGACAAAAAATGTACGCTATGTTTCTGGTGTCACCTTGTTGCCTTTTCCGTCACATCTCCCTGAATACCATTCTACTCTACACCTCAGGCTGCCTTTCCAGCTGCCAGCGAGCTCATCTTCACCGGCGACGTGCGTAAGTAAAATAGTTTGGCCCTCCTCATCCTGCCCTTCGGCGGCTTTCGTACCACCTTGATTTCTTTCAAATGCGGTGAATTCACAAAGAACTGCATCTCTACCCCCATCCGCTGCACAATGTTCCTAAGCACAAACGAAGTGTCGATTCCTCTTCGCCGTATGGACAAAAGTACACCCGTGAAGGTGGTTGGGGCATGTTCAAGGGTCACGGTTACAACGGAGCCAGGCGCGAGTTGGTTCGGTGAGCGGCGAGAGAAGAACTCATCGAGCATTCGGCGTTTGTCGGGTGTTGGGATGGTTTTATGCAGGTATTCCATGAGGCCCTTGCCGACATTGGCTCGGGGTGGGGGCGAGAGGGATGGTGGAGGTGGGATGAGGGCGGTCCTGGAGAAAGGGTATGCGGCAGCATTTGCACAAAAAATGGCGGAGGAAAACAGGCGTGCTGTAGTTCGCGAGAGGGAAAACATTGTCAATGACCGTAGACAATGGACAATAGACTAGGACTTTGACAAAGTTTGCAATGCAATAAGTTTGAAGACACGCAAATACCCACAAATAACCCCTCGAAAACTGGTATTAGACAGATGCAGATGCCTTTCTATTAGTAACGGTATCATACAATCGGTGGAATAAGATAGGAATCGCGGGTGTCCCTTTTTCAGTATCCTCGTCCTCGGCCCCTGTATTCAAATTCAGTCGTGAAGTGACAGCCGTCAAATTCCAACTCACCTTCCCCGCCCACGCCCATAAGGACTATAGCCTCCGTAACCTCGGTAGCCACCCCTGTAACCACCTCGATAACCACCACGCCCCCTGCCCCTGTTAAACCCCGGAACGTTGGTCCGCTTCGCCGTCACCTAAGTCAGAGTCAGAAAAAAAAAAGTTCAAATTGTCCAAGTTCTCAGGTACTTTAATCAGCCTTCCACGGAATAACGAGTTGTCCATTGTGAGTGCGGCATCGATGTGCTCTGGTTCAGCGAATTCGACGTACGCATATCTGATACCCAAAAATGAAAACAAGGCAAAATTTGACATAGTAAAATGTGACCTACCCCTTTGGATGGCCAGTGAACTTGTCGCAAAGAATAGTGACCCGATTAATGGTACCGCATGATTGGAAGTGACCTTGTATTTCCTCTGGAGTGGCACTGTAATCCACCTAAACGTCAAAAATTGAGTGTCAGGACTCGGCAACGGAGCAAGCAGACACACATTTCCAACGTAAACGCTCCTCGAGTCAATAGCGGTTTTGTCTTCCTCAGCCTCCATTGGGCCATTTTCGCCACCTTCAGTTCCATTGGCCGCTTTCTCTGCAGCAGCTTGGAGTTCTCTGAGTTTTTTTGCTTCGCGCTCCATTTCCTCTACCCGCTGCTTCATGAGCATGATCTCCTTCAAAAAAAGACATCGAGTCAGCTGAAAGAATGGAATTGTAAGTCTAACATACCTTGGACTCTTCTTCCTCGTCGTTGTTGATTTCCGGCTGGACATCGTCTATTTGTACCGGCTGTGTTATGTCGATGTCGGCCATGGGAGATATGCCAAGTTGCACGTCGTCGTGTAGCCGTTTGCCAAACCTAGTCACGTGAGGTGGCAGTGTATAAGAGTGTCGTTGACATTGTGGGTTGGGTTTGTATACATTCATTACTTCTCAGACAAAACTTCTTTAGCTCTTTGACACTCAAGGTGATGGCTAAACAAGCCTGATGATACATGATACAAGTCATGGTAATTTGTGAACCAAGGGCGGCAAAGAGCTTGGTTGGGGAGGATAATTGCATTTAGAATTGTGACAGGGAACGGCCCGATCTCCTCGCCCACACGTGCTCTCGCCTTTTGACTTGGCTTTCCATAACTCTCTTTCTAAGCAACCACCATCTCACCATGGCCAAGGGTGAAGGTCTGCCTACTATGCTGCCCGCCTCCAAGAAGAAACGCTCAGACGATGATCCACTCCTACCTGATGTCGGCCAGAAACCAATCCAACTTCAACGCCGTCGTGTCTGGCGAGCATGCGAAAGTTGTCGGTATGTTATAAATTCATCCCCTACGCATCATCTACATCCCACTATCTCTAGGCGCAAGAAGATCAAATGTGACGGGTGTGAGCCCACTTGCTCGCAATGCACCTCTTCTGGATCCCAATGTACCTGGCTTCAGACCAAGGATCGTGCTGCCCTCAGTCGACAGTATGTCATCGACTCTCCGTATTTCTACCTGACCGCTCATCATGCATTGTCTCAAGCTACGTGCAGGAGCTCGAGGCTCGCCTGATGCACATGGAATCACTATTTACTCAAATAGCCCCTGTGCTCGAACAACTGGGCCCTTTAGCTGATGGAACTCCTATATCCTCTGTAGCCCCACCAGGCAGCGTGTCAGCAGACAAGATTGCCCCTGCCGTCCCTACCGCATTACTCTCACTCACATCCAAAGGACACCAGCAATCATTTGAGCCATCTACTTCAAACACCGTCAAGACGGAAGAAGATGTTACAGAGTCCTTTGGAGAGCTTGCGCTGGATGAATACGGCCATATGAGATGGATAGGGGGCTCATCGACAATGTCCCTCATCCAGTCCTTCAAAGCACTCGTATCGTCCCCCCTGCACCGAATCTCCCCAATGGAGGAGGATCCTCATGCACCTGGTCCGAGTGTGAATAAGCTTTATTTTCCCGCCGCCGTCTTCTTCGGTAAGATTCGTGCTCTCCCTGGCCCTGAGGATGTGGAGTATCCAGTGCGAGACCTCGCAGATAAGCTTGTCAGCGTACCTCTCCCCCTCACCTCGGCAGACGTTAACCATCGCGTCATATTTTAGGTGGAAGCATATTTCGCAAAATTCCACTTCTTGATGCCTGTGATCGACAAGCCTTCCTTTTTACAGAAATACCAAAAGCTCATGGACAATACGCATGATCACGTCCTCGCCCGCTCAGAAACCGCTTTTCTCTCGCTCGTGTTTGCTGTCTTTGCTTGCGCCGCAAATCTGGTTCAGGACCCTCGCCTGGCGACTTCCGATCGCAATGATGATGGTGGTATGGGGATGGTCTACTACGAGCGGTGCGCTTGGTCCCCGATAATCAAAAGCGACGTTATCTCCTGACCTCGCTATCCAGTGCGCTTATACTTCAATACATCAGCCATCCTAATATTCAAATCTTCCATGTGCAATGCTTCACACTCTTGTCATCCTTTTTGTGCTCTATAAATTGTCTACCCCAAGCATGGATTCTGCTGGGGCAGGCTGTGCGCACTGGGCAGGACTTGGGGCTACATGTAGGTGCCTTTGAGGCCACGTTCTGGAAGTATAAAGACAAACTGACGAATGGATCGCTCCCAGCGTTCACCACGTCGGCTTCTCGTAACTTCCATTGAGAAAGAGACGCGCCGCAAGACCTGGTGGAGTGTGTACATACTTGATCGTATGCTGGCTTTGGCTTTGGGACGCCCACTCGGCATCAATGATTCTGACTGTGATGTCGAAATGCCTGTGGAAGTCATTGATGAATATCTTCCGGTTTATTTCTCGGGCGCCCCGATAACGCAACGTCAACCCTCTCTTATGTGCGGCATTGTTCATATGATCAAGTTATATGAAATTGCGGGCCGACTGTTACGCCAAGTCTATGCTATTGAAAATTGCAAGGACAATTTGGAATCAGAACGAAGAGTAGAGCTTCAGAAGTCAGTAGAGGCACTCGACAACGAACTCCAGAAATGGTGCGATGATTTACAGCCTGCCTTCAAATCACAGTCGGAGACGGACGAACAAGTTTCCATGGGCGTAGTCCTATGCAGCCATTACTACTGTATTGTGACCACTCTCCATCGCAGTTTCATTCCTGTCAGGCCAGACCAGATGGTAACACCCAAATCTACCGCCAAGGCCGTCTCATCTGCACGGTCATCTATTCGCCTTGCCTCTTCCATGAAGCATGTCGTGCCACCTTCCCATCATTTGGCATTCTTTATCCAAAACCTTTTCAGCTCGGCGGTCATACTACTCCTATATGCGATGCATTCGAACGATGGACGTGCCGCAAATCAAGCTATGGAAGAAGCGAAGAGTACGCTCACTGCTTTGGAGGCTTGGGAAGGCACATGGCCAGGTGCTCGAAAATGCAAGGAACTGCTGACTGACCTCGTGATGACTGCGAATGATGCTATTGCTCAAGGCCGAACCAATGGCAATGCCAGTGGGTCCACAGTAGAGAGGTCGAATGGTCTGTCTGGGGCAGAGAAGCTGGATGGTCCCCCTCTATCATCTAGTCCCATTGGTCCTTCAAGGACAGAAAGGCGCAAGTCAGTGACAGTTGTGACAAATACTAGCAGCAGGACTATGAAGACGCGCACAAGAAGGAACCGGTCTCGGGATGCTAATGGAGGTCCTGGCAGACGATTATCTGCTATATCCCCTTATCGTGTCGATGGTAAGCGCCCTGTTCCTGTACCTGTCTGCTTATTTTTGATTTTTCCTCCATCAGGTGCATCGCGCGCACGCTCGACTTCTCGTCGACGAGCCCTCGATGATAGCAAAAGTGACGGAGATCGAAGTTGCAGCTTATCCTATTATCAGTCTTTCTCGAGTCCGACGACCGTGACGTCCACTATTGGAGCCAGTCAACATAGCTCGCCAGCATCTAACGAGCTCTCATCGCCAGCAATGTCTACCCTTGATCCTCCAGAGCTGAGTCCTCGCCTCTCAAATACCTTTACCAGTTTCAATAGCACTGTGGCGGCTGCATCTCCCTCTTCGCCTCTTCACTACGAGTTTAATGCGGGGTCAAGTCCACTCAACCCAAGTCAGACAAGCACACAACAGTGGAACGGAAATAGACAAGATCGGCCAATGGATATTTGTGCTCAAGAAGCTACAATGTACAACTCCTTTGGGTTTGGATCGCCTATAGATGGTGGTTACCCGGGGTACGAGATTGGATCAGATACGCCACTGCCAAGTTCGTCAACCACTCCTCCGACGAGCTCATTCCCGATTAGTGGATTACCTTTCCCGGGGCTAGACTATATACGAAATTACAATCCCGGGGGCTTCAATGTGAATGGAGAGCAGGATTGGCTTTGGCATAGTTATGACCCTCATGCATTTGGAGTTGATCCTGACATCCCGTTTTCTATTGGGGGAGGGGGTTCTGAACTCGCGGACTCACTTAGTTAATAATGGCTTACCTTTTTTTTTCTATCTTTCTTCTTCTTATTTGGCTAGCTGTCGTTTAGATAGTCGGTAATGGTTTTGAATTCTTCTTGTATCTCGGTCGGTTGCATTGTTGTATTTATACTGTCTGCGTCTCTTTGAGTAGAGGTAGCTGTACACGCGCTAACTTTTTTAATTCACACATGAAACTGATTCGGCAATTGAAGAAGCCGGGTTACCCATGAAGCCGGTCTCAGCCATTGTTGGTTTCGAACGGTCATCATGTCGCAACAACAGCACCAGCAACACCCTGTTATCCATTATACTTCCGAGTCTTCATGGGCTATGGTCAAAAGCCTTTTTTTTTACTGAACTGGGTTGATCCTTGTTTTGTTAAAAGATGTTTTTTTTGTTTAGGTCGAAGACAAGTTTTCGCCATTTGCCAAAGAGGTATTAGCCAAACTGATTACTTTTCTCGAGGTACGTACGTGTGGTTGTGTTTACACGCACATACTCTCTCACACATCTCTCGCTCTCGCTCTCTCTCTCATATATGGTTGTGTTGTTGTTGGTAGGAACAAGTCATACCCGCACAAAAACTCGCACACCTCCAAATCCCCAAAGATCCCATCCAGCGCTGGAAAACGATCATCCCCATCGTTTCCGAATTGAAAGAGAAAGCTCAAAAACTTGGGTTATGGAATTTGTTTCTAAGTCAAACGCATTATCCGAAACATGGTGTTCCACTTTCCAATCTCGAGGTGGGTCATTGTTGTTGTTCTCCCAAGATTGACGTTGATATATTTGTTTTTGTTTCTATCTAGTATGGTGTCATGGCTGAAGTTTTAGCACATGCTGGACATATTGGACCTGAAGTCGTGAACTGCTCTGCGCCTGATACAGGTAACATGGGTGAGTATGAATCGTGATTAGGTTGATGATATCCAGCAACTAAAAGAGGTCTTTTTTTTTTTTTTTTTACAGAGGTGCTAGCCAAGTACGGTAATGAAGCGCAACAGAAGAAATGGCTTGAACCTCTCTTGAAGGGTGAAATTCGATCTGCATTTGCTATGACTGAGAAAGGAGGTCAGTGGTATTCGATCTGCTGGCTCGACCTTTTTTTTTTTCTCAAAATGACGGCCCAGTGGCGTCGTCGGATGCCAAGAACATCCGGACTCGGATGGAGCTACAAGGTGACGAGATTGTGATCAATGGACACAAATGGTGGATCTCAGGGGCTGGTGATCCCCGATGCCAAGTTCATCTGGTCATGGGGAAATCAGAACCTACGCATCCGAACGGTTATCGCCAGCAGTCTGTTGTGTTGGTTCCTGCGAAGACACCTGGAGTCAAGGTGATAAGGCCAATGGAGGTGTTTGGGTACGATGATGCGCCAGAGGGACATTGTGAAATTGTCTATGAGAATGTGCGAGTGCCCAAGGAGAATTTGGTGCTTGGGTGGGGGAGGGGATTTGAAATTATTCAAGGACGACTTGGGTGAGTGTGGTGACTGAGGACCTTGATATTGATGGTGAACAGGACTGAGTCAGGCCTGGACGGATTCATCATTGTATGAGGACCATTGGTGTTGCACAGAGCGCGCTGAACTTGATGCTTGAGCGTGTCACGGATCCCAATCGCAAGACGTTTGGGCGATATCTCTATGAGCATGGTGACCCTCGATTCATGACGGTGACGTGAAGTGGAGCTGAGTTATGAGCAGGGACTGTTGTCGCTGATATTGCCAAGTCGCGGGCAGAGATAGAGGCAGCTCGGTTACTGGTTTACAGTGCAGCACTTCAGGTGGGTGGATAGATAGATGAGGTCAAGGGGGGGGTGTGCTGATGGTGGTGGGCCAGATTGACAAGTACCAAGCCAAGGGAGCACTGAAAGAGATTGGAATGGCCAAGGTGGGTTGCAAGTGTGAGGAGATTGTTGGAATTGACGGAAAATGCAGTTTGTTGTGCCGTCCATGGCGCTGGGGGTGATTGACCGAGCGATACAAAGCTTTGGAGCTGAGGGGATATCGCAAGACCAAGAATTGGCTCAGCGGTGGGCAGGAGTGCGAACGCTCCGAATTGCAGATGTGAGTCGTCAAAACAGAGACCTTGTGTAGAAAGCTGAGAAGAGGACCAGGGACCTGATGCAGTGCATATGCAACAAGTGGGACAGAGAGAGCTTGGGCGAGCAGGGTTGCTTGCTGAGAAGAGAAAGGCGAGAAAGGACAGAGAAGAAAGGCTGATCAAGTCGCACTTGTGAGGTCACGTGTATCATTGGCTTTGTGTAGAACCAGTAAAAAATCTATCCTCTGCGCATGAGTGAGGCAAAGAGTAATGTGGTACGAGTAGACATACCCCCGCGGTATCTGTATGTGACGGGGACGGGGATTGTGGTTGGGATGGGGATGGGGATGATGCGAGGAGGACGGCAGGCAGGGCTGCAGTTTCTGGCAGAGAATGTGCATCGGGCGCCGAGGACGGTGGGGGGCTGGTACTTTTACAACAAGACCAAGAACTACAAGGTGATGCTGGGGGCGTTGAAGGGGGGCGGCGTGGAGAGCATGCGGCTGGGGCTGGCAGGGGCTGGGTGGGTAGGGATGGAGGAGCTGGGTGAGCAGGCAGGCTGGGGGCCAGTCAAGCAGACCTGTGCAGGTGCTGCGACGGGGGCTGCGTTTGGGGCTGTATGTGAGTACGGGGCATGACGAGAGCAAAGCTGGCTGACCGTGAGCAGATAGACTGGGGTGGCGAGGACTGGGGCGGAATGTGGTGTTGGGGGGGGCAGTGGGAGGAGTATTGGATGTGGTGATGATGATAAAGTGACTAGTCATACCTCTTCTCCTTACTTACTGACTACACTCATGTCCAAACTATCACCTTTACATGGACAACCAACCACACAGCTCTCACTCCATCCTCCCGTCTTCAACATTCAGCAGCCTCCTCCTCCTCCTCCTCGTCGTACCCTCCCCTTCTCCAGAGGTCACATCCATCTCTTCCTCATCCAGGCCAGGGGACTCCATGTCCTCTCCCCCAATCCATGTCCCTATGTCGTCGTCCAGTTTGAAAACAACGAGTTTGTCTCTCGTGGCCCTTGTCAAGAATCCGACCTTCCCTCCAATCCTTCCTGGAAACATCATGTCTCCTTGTCAGTCCCTTTTGTCTCTTTCTCTCCACATCTCTCTCTCTCACCCTGCTTCAGCGATGTCACCTCTCAAGACTCCCTCATCACCTGCATGGTTTATGACCGCGCCGTCAACCACTCCGGTTTTCTCGGCTCCTTCAAGATAAAACCACCCTCTGTCCACGATCTCACCCTCGACCACTGGTTCAAGTCCGTCTCTCTCCTTCTTCTTTCACGTCTCCACTCATCCATCCCTTTTTTTTTTTTTTCCAGGCTCCATCCCTTCGGGAACGAACCCGTCTCGGGCCAAGTTCGCATCCAAGTCTCCTTTGAGCAGTACAAGGTCTGTCTGTCTGTCATGGCTCCCTTCCACATACCCACACCCACTCCTTACCACCCCCCATCCCGCAGACCCGGCGACCCCTCACCCCTCGAGATTTCGAGTTTCTCAAGCTCATCGGTGTCGGCACCTTTGGCAAAGTCTTCCAAGTCCGCAAAATAGACACAAGGCGTATATACGCCATGAAGATTTTGTCCAAAAAGGAGATCGTCGCCAAGAAGGAAGTCGCACACACCATTGGTGAGCGCAAGATCCTTCAACGTTCCCTCGACTCTCCTTTCCTCGTCGGCCTCAAGTTTAGCTTCCAAACGGACACTGAACTCTATCTTGTCACTGACTTTAAGAGTGGAGGTGAGCTCTTTTGGCATCTCCAGCGCGAGACCCGCTTCTCCGAGGAGCGCGCTCGTTTCTACGTCGCAGAACTTACTCTCGCCCTCGAACACCTCCACAAGTACAATATCATCTACCGGTCCGTACTGACTTACCTCCCCACTTATCCATCTCCCTCACACCCTCCTACAGTGATCTCAAACCAGAAAACGTCCTACTCGATGCCACAGGCCATATTGCCCTCTGCGACTTTGGCCTCTCCAAACCAGATCTCCGCCCCGATGAACTCACCACCACTTTCTGCGGTACCACCGAATACCTCGCTCCAGAGATTCTTCTCGATGAACAGGGCTATTCCAAGATCGTCGACTTTTGGTCCTTGGGCGTCCTTTTGTTCGAAATGTGCTGCGGTTGGAGTCCCTTCTATGCAGAAGACACCCAGCAGATGTACAAGAACATCTGTTTCGGCAAGATCAGATTCCCCAAAGGCGTCATTTGCGAAGACGGCAAACAATTCGTCAAGGCCGTGAGTCCCTTTTTTTTTTTTCCCTGTCTAAAATAGTTTGTGCGTCTCTCATTGTCCTCGTTCTAGCTGCTCAACCGCAATCCCAAACATCGCCTCGGCGCCAAGCGTGATGCAGCAGAGCTTAAAGAACACCCCTTTTTCAAGGACATGGATTGGTCCCTCCTTTCACGTAAAGAAATCACACCCCCTTTCAAGCCGGTAGTGGAATCCGATGAATCGGTCAATAACTTTGATCCCGAATTCACCTCGGCCGATATCAGTGACATGACTTTGAGCAACGGCAACGACGGCAACTTGGACGATGACGATCCAAGTGAAGCTTGGGTGTCCCAGTCCTTTCATCAAGGAAATGGTTTCGTGCATACACCCGTCGGACCCCTTGGATCAGAACAGTCGTCGTTCCATTCCCACTCCCGCAATGGCCTTGTCAATCCGATTTCTCTTGTCAACACCCACCAGACGCCACCGCCCCCACCACTGCCATTGTCCTTGCATCAGCCATCTGGTCCATCCTCTCGTCATGGGTTTTCGTCGTCGTCTTCATCGCTGTCACCGAATCATCATCATCATAACAGTAATACCACTACGCCTGCCCAAACTATTCGAATCAAACAAGCCAAACCTCGACGTGATGTAGCAGGTACGCCTCTGACGAACAGTGTTCAAGAAAACTTTAGAGGTTTCACGTTTCATGGTGAATCTCTGGTTGTTCCTCCTCCTGGCATGCTCTTACAGGGGAAGAGTGATGGGGAAGAGGATGGTCAAGAAGAAGGAGATGAAGTGACGACGGAGGATGAGGTTGAGGATACGAAAAGGAGTGCGGGAAGGTATGCGAATATGAGGAGAAAAGGACTGGGCTTTAGTACCATGGATGATGATCTGTGAATCACACGCCCTTGGGGTTTTCTTTGTTTCTTTCTTCTTCTTTTGGGAGGGGCTACACATGTGATGATGATGGACTTTTGACTCCTTGCATTCATAATCTACAAGTAGACTTACGTTGTATATATATATATGCAACTGCAACTATAACCTATATAACCTAGCGACCATCACAAGCCCAGTGTTGAAATTATATATAAAGAATACATGTCTTTTAGAATATGTGTATATATATATATATATATACAGTATATCAATATGAGATAAATACATCGTATTATTGCTGGTGAGGATGCACCAATGGGCATCACCAATATCATTTTCGACAAAAAACAAACACAAGGATCGTGCGATATACCAGCCAATTATGAGCAGTTGACGAATCAATTTTTTTTCGGTTGGAGAAAGCGTGGACTAGAGCATTTTTGAATCACCAGTCATTCAGAGACTTACAGCCAGGTCGCGAAAGGTTGAGTCCTCCGCGGAGTAAAGGAGGTAACACAAGTCCACCAATAATCGTGTTCTTAACAATAGATTCAACATCGTGTGGCGTGACACGACCATACCATACGCCAGCCCCTTGCGGCATGTAAATCTGAAAAAAAGAAAATCCACACCAACCCGTCAGCCAGCTTGATCACTTATCACAAAGCGGACCGAAAAAAAAAACAACCATACAATACAATTCCCCGCATATTTGTGCCCACCAATATGCGACACCTTGACAATAAGAGCACGTTGAGAAATAGCACTTTCTTTCAACTGGGTCTGAATAATCTCCTCTCGCTGTTCAGCTGTCAATGTCAGATCTTCTAGCGGAGAACCATAAGTATATGATGGACATTCAATCTGAGTGTCTGCATCCCAGCCATGATGTTCCAATGATCGAATGAGAGCTATTTTTATTTTTGGAGAAATTAAGCTTGTTCCTGAAGAAATATAGAAAAGGGTCGCGAACCATGTTCCAGTTTGGGAGCTGAAATCCCACACCTGTTGTCACGTTTTCTATGTGAACCTAGCCATCAGTGGTCAACAAATGGTCAGGGATAATCAAGAACCATAACTCACATAAAAGGACCACGCAAGAGTACGGAAGAACCCACGTCTTGAGTTGACTCTTCTCCAGAAAAGCCCCTGTTCGGCTAACACTCGGATCGAGTGAACTATCCCAAAGGTCCTGAGCACCTTGGGCAGTAGACTGAACTCCTGTCACGACTTTAAAGTCAGGAAACACGAGAACAGACTCATTGTCGTCGTTGTCTGAGATAGACCTAATGCTCCCATTCAAGACGGAAACATTTGTTGAATCGGATGTACGGAAAAGACCAGCTGCATGCCGAGATGTCTTTACCGATGCATGCTGGAGTCCAGTCATAGGCTCTTCCGGCAGTGAGTTCTTGAGATCTGTAAGGTGGGCAGCGAGAGACCCCTTGACGTCCGTAATTTTCTTCTCCCAGTCAGCCTTTCCCGTAGAGATGACAATCTAGATCATCATAGAGTTAGGTCCTGGCGTCGCCGACAAGAGAAGAAAAAAAAAGCCAAGAAAAGCCACCTACCTGGCGGTTATATGGGTGTACAGAGCCAAGCATTTGTGTCTCCCAGTCGACTTTGAACTGACTTGGGTATGTGTCATGACCTGTAAAACAAGAGTACAATCAAAGACACTATCAGATAAGACACCATCCCCACGCCATACCAAGGTCACAAGGGTCTGTGCATGAACGGCAGTCTGCCGCAGAAACCGGGACATAGGATGCTCTGAGCTGCCCACAAACCTCTTCTGTCTCTGCGGGTCGACCTAAGACATATGTTTGGAGCTTGCGGAGACTAAACATGGAAGCAGGAGTGGACAAGGGTATGTAGGAGAAAACAGGAGGAGACCGAGGCCAAATTACGCACCGCTTATCAGATATGATCCGATTTGCTCATATATTAGTCAGCAGTCTTTGCGACAATGTTTTTCCTCTATTACTCGCATCCATTACTTGCTAATCACTGCTCCCTAGCAGTGTGTCGTCGTTGATACGTCCTAGATTCCTGAGGTGCTGAAATCATCCATTGCCCCCTGCCAATACGCTAAGTATTAGAACTCACATGTACCCTATATTTACTTCACTTCACCGTGATGCCGTGGGCAATAACATCCCAAAAAGCGCGAATGTTTGCTATAAGCTATCAACGATCAGTCAGGAACAAAAGCTTACCCATATATGGATCATCATCATCATCATTGCTCGTTTGTCAGCCAACGTCCTTTAACCAACATCCACTATGCAAAATATCAGTACATGATCATTGTGGTATTGCTAGGGTCAAGCCCCATCAGTACTCGCGAAATAGACAAATAGGCATCAGAATGAACCATGGAACGACTCGAACAGGACCTCAGTGATAGTGAAGATGAAAGATGAAGATCAATCTAATATCTAATTATATCCTTACTTTCCCGATTTGACGTATGCCAGCTCTAAACCTCTCTCTTAAATCCATCTAGGCAAGGAGAATAACTTATATCACTCTACCTAATCACAAGCATCATTTGGCTTCATCTCTTACTTTGCTCTTTGGCGGTAAATTTCCTTCATCCTAGACAAAACCCACCATCCTTCAATCAATCGGACGTCAAAGGGTACTGTAAATTCTAAACAACCAGGTTCATCCTCCTCTATGTACTTGACGGCCCTGAATTCTGATGTACATCGTGATAGTTCATGGTCATCAATGCACTACTGTCGAGAGAAATACAGGATCTCGTTGGATACATCCCAGGAGAGTTGGTTTTGACATATTTTTTATACAAATCTGTATTACCAAATGCCTACCTAAAATTACCATCCCGACCTCATCTATCATGCGTTTGTGAACTATGTTGAACACTGCATGTAGTCCATCGGTCCTCGCCCACCACGATTCCTTTCAACAAATATTGCATCTCGTTCTCATGACTAGCACATCACCAAACAAACAATGTAGTGCTCAGTTCAGAGCTGTTGTAATCAGGTAATCGTGACTAGAATGGAACATGGAGGTAGACATAATTAATCGAAAATAAATGCGTATCAACTAGAAAAATGCCAAGATCAATCAATCACTAAAACCTGAATCATCGTCTGCAATAAATGGTCTACCAAAACATGTCAGCATGTGCTTCTTGGACAAGCTTCATGTTAGAAGACTTACGCATACTCGTAGTCGCCTCGAACGGCAATAGCCATCCATTCCTCGTCCGTACCAGGGGGGAAGCCCTGTCCACCTGCAAGACTAAGGACAACAGGAAGAAGGATGAGACCATGGAGGGCACCAGAGACGATGAGTGTCAGCCACATGCGGAAGTAGTAGATCTATGCAGCATCATCAAGTTCAACACCTCAACCAAGGCATCTGAGCTTACTTCAAGAAGCTTGGAATGTGTGAGTGCCAGAACGGACATCCCAATAAGTTTGGTCAATGTAATACCAGATAACACCTGTGACACCATAAACCAATCTATCTTGAAGCAGAAAAACCAAGACAGGCGTACCGAAGGTCCAACATCGACAAGGGCGACACGGACCCTTCCATCTCTCTCCTTTTGCCCCTCGGGTTGTCCATGTCCACTCCCAACAATAGCTGTCGATGATAAACTTGCAGCACTCATAAAGGCTCTTGCAATATGTGCACAGAACTCTACAGCAATGCCCAACGAGATCACGAGATTAACCAAACTAATTGCGTTCAAGCTAATACCCCATAGAGGCATTACACCCATCACGCTCAGTACTGTCATTGCAACGACTCCGGTGACAATGACTGCTGTACGCCAGGAACCTAAGAGCAGAGCTGTAATAAGGAGTATGGACGCAAGTCCCAGTCCGAGGACCTCTTGGGTGATGTTAATGATATGCTCGTATTGGTCGAAGAAGACATAGAATAGAGAATATGGGAACACCTCTGCACCTGTTTCTTCAGAGATCTCGTCTGCAATCCGATGGGCTGCCACGAACGCGTTGATATAATCGTCTTGAGATTTCAAGGGCGAGTGGAAGGTACGGAAATGTGATGCATCAAGTCGAGAGGAATGAGAATTAAACGCAAGTGCTTCACCAAATGACGTCCCGCCTGCGAGTGGACATTCAGCCGTAGTAGGGGATTCAAGCCAATGCCTCAAATAACGCATAAACTCTTCGCCTTCAGGGAGACCATCCATGGTGATATTCCAGGCTGGTTCATGACCCTCGTAGCATGGTCTGCAGAGTCGCGTAGGGGCGCGATCATTACAGAATGTGGATGGATCCCTCTTACGAACACGGCAACATTCATCGTTGACGGGGTTAAGCCATCCTAGAAAATTGTCAATCCAGGATGCGGTGGGTTGACTGATGAATGAGGTGTGTGATCGTTTACGTTCAGCTTCGAGACGATTCCCAACGGAAGACTCAAGACAAGTCGTGAAACGTCCACAGAGAGCTCGTTGATTGAGTTGCTTAGTAACATCGATGTCCTTGGCCACAAAATAGACAGGAGGTCCAACGTCTAGATATGCATCAACAGAGTCAAAGTAAGGAACGAGGTAAGAATCGGATGGTAATGCAAGACGCTGATCTGTACCATGAGTCAGATCAGGGGCACAAGGATCGAGGTCAAGGGAACTGACCCAAACCAAGTTTGAGGTGCTGAATAGAAACTATCGATGCAGTGAATCCTCAGAGGAAGACAATCATAACGCCGGCTTTCGCAGCAGAGCTCATAAGGAAGGGCGCATAGTGACGATGAACGAAGCGCGCAATTCGACCCAAACTATTAGAAGTAGCGACTGTCTCTGGAAGGGCGATTCGAGACGAAATTTGAAGGCAAGGGAAGCAATCAACGCGATTACTCTGATAAAATGTAATTTGGTGACTTTGAAAATGAAATGAATAGAAAGGGCCTACTCACCTCAACACGCTTAAGATCCCAACATAACGCGCTGATGAACACAGTCACTTGAAGGGTTGCATTGATGAACACACTGCCCGCAGCGTACAGCGCAAAATTGCGAACGGCGGGCATAGGGACTAGAGCTCCCAGGGCAAAGGCAACTATCTCTGTGATTGTACTTAACAGAACGGAAGGCCCCATCTTCGCCAACGTCCGAGCAATACGTTCTTCAACACTAAGGTACAATGGCAGGGATCCATCATCGATATCAAGATGTTGAGACTCGAAAGGCGAGCGACGAGAGCTCGTGGGAGACGTAGGGCCGTCATTTCCTTGGAGTATCGGAGCAGCATTAGGTCCGTGCAGAGTATTTTGACGGTCCAGTTCGTGAACAAGGATGAAGACATTATCAACGCCTACGGCGAGAACGAGGAAGGGGATGACTTCAGCAATGATCAACGTTACCCTGACACCCAGGAGAGAGAATAATCCAACAGTAGTTGAGACAGAGAGGAGAACCAAACATATGCTGAATAATCCGAGAATAATTTTCGTACTTACGAAAAGTGAACGAGGGAACCGAGGAAGAAGAGTTGGGACATTACGATAATCTGCGGAAGGGGCAGATTCTCGATTAGAACGTCTCAGGAGTTTAGGAAGATTATAGATCCATTGAGAAACGGCAGAGATGACGCTATCTTCATCCTTGGTGGATGATCCACTCCCTAGCGCAAGAGAGACATAAAGGAACATGGCTAAGTATGACAAAACAACAATACGAACATCCATATTCGTACTCTTGTTGAGTTCCTCCTCGAGTGATACACCGGTAGAGAAGGCCACAGAGAGTCCTACTTCTGCTTCTGAGCGCTGACTCAAGCCAGTAAGGTACTTGCGTAACGTTGTTTCCCAGTCCATGACAATAGCTTGCTTGTGAGTGTCAAGCGAATCGGAAACCACATACGTTATGACCAACGCTTCTGCCTTCGAGTACTGCTTATACCCTTTCCCATCAATCGGAACACCTCCCAATACAAACTGCGGCTCTAGTGGCTGTTCAAAGTCGGGTAGGCAGTCAACTGGATCCGAGGCACACTCATCGAGGTGATCAGCCCAGGTGTTTGGACCATACTCCTTCAGCTCATTTCCATACCAAGCTGCAATGGATTGTACTACACATGCACCGTGTGGACCTGCAGGCTTGAAACAGACATCGTCAAGTTTGAAGCCACTAGGGGAAACCAGACTGCGAATGTCCTTTTCTACATCAAACCAATACTTGAGACGTTTCCAGTTCAAGACTGGGCCTCTCTCGCTGACAGTGATTGCTGTGTCCACAGTGGAGATACCACCTGCGGCTCCCGTTGTCGCAGTAACAAATATCTGTTCAGTGCGATAAAACGGCCCAAAATGGGTGTCGAAATACTCCTTTTGCATTCTACTTTCAGAGTCGGGAGCCGTCCATAGCCGGACAGGATCTGTTTCAACAGTGAAGTTCTTCCAACCAATGTTGAGTAGGCCAGTAACCAAGAATGCGACAGAAAAAGCGAGCCACGGATGGTTGGCAGCAAAGAAACCCAAATGATAGAACCCTTTACGCAGAATGTTGTTGAGTCGATATTGGCGAGGCTGAACGGTCTCAATCGGGTCCAAAGGCGATGCTCCACGACCTAAGCGGGGAGATTCAGATTGCGCGCCAACTGAATCTTCGTCCACATGCTGCGAGAGAGATCTGACACCAACAAGTCCGTGCGTATAATTCCTGGGTGATGATGGTTCTTCAGAAAGTGCAACACGCTCGTAAGACTTCTCTCTGCGGTGACTGCGAAGGGCGGAAATGGCATAACCTGTCAGGAAGCCTACAACAGCCAACGTATAGGTTATCGTAAGGATAAACGACAAACAGGTCAATGAACCAACAGTACATGTTGGTTCTGCATCTGGAGGAGCTACGGGGAGCAAAGTGGGACAAATGTCGGGGCAGTCTATGCAGGTACAGCGACTCGTTAGTTCACTGTCGTAGCAATTTCGAGGTGGAGGGTCGAAGGGAGAAACGCCTGATAGCGTTTGTGTAGGGAAGTTGATCTGAAAAGGGCTTCCTAGGGGCTTCTCGTCCCCAAGAAACCTGAAGAATGCATGGTAGTCTTTTGCCCCTCCTCCAATGAAATCCATGGCATAACCATTTGTAACTCCAAACTGCACATCCTTGCAGCTATTGAAAAATCCTGAACCAAAGTTCTCCGTGACAAAGAAATCGGCCGACTTGACTGCTGTCTGTCCGCCTGAAGTCTCCTGAGTCGCTGTAATATTGACGAAATCGCCCTGATGAGGCGAGCACGTGAAGGAGCAAAAGAAAGATCTGAAATTGTTCCTGCAAGCAGGACAAGACGCCAAGAAGGCTTCAACTTGCACAAAATTGCTTTTCAGCGTCTCAACTTGGTCAGTGGTGCAGCATACGGGCCCTGTGGCAAATTCAACACCACAAACTTCTGTTAATAAGCTCCGAGCTTCGTCGTCTGAGGGCTAGAGGTAGATCAGAGGGGAAACAAACGTGCCATCTGAGACGGCGCACCTCCTTAGGTGGCCCATCATACGGACAAGGCAATGATTTAAATGCCTTGGAACCACAAGATGACCGCATAACACATCGATCCATGCCTCCACTGTGAACCATATTGTTGAATGGAGAACTTGTTGCGACCGGCCAAGCATGCGCGAGGGGTATAGTGACGATGCACGCCACGTGAAATCAATAATTACCAGAAACTGATTTAGAATCAGGGTCTTCGTTCATCGACAATAATGACCGAACTGCGATCCTCAAATGCAACCAAGCCCAAAAAACGCTTTGTAGGCAGCAAATCCGCTCGACCATCAAAGCCCGGTATACAGTCCGTGGTCACAAATCAGATCCCCCCAGAAATTCTCAACGATAAACACTTAAACATGGCTATTCAACAGCTTCCATCCAACTACTCGTTCGAGATCCACAAGACCATCCACCACGTTCGCAAGAATAATGCAACTATGGTTGCACTACAGATGCCTGAGGGTTTATTGATGTTTGCATGTACCATTGCAGACATCATCGAGCGGTGCGCTGGAACTTCTCGACTGACATGAATCGCAAGTTAAATGCCTTTGGAGTAGGTTTACCAATGCTTTGACAGTGATAATGGGGGATGTCACATATGGGGCATGTTGTATAGATGATTACACTGCTGTTGCTCTCGGGTGTGATATGATGGTTCATTACGGTCATAGTTGCTTGGGTGAGCTCACTATGTTCTCTCTCTCTTCCTTTGCCTGATGCAGTATAGTGCCCATTGATCAGACTTCCATCAAGACGCTTTATGTATTTGTCGAGATTAGCATCGACTCTTCTCATCTGCATCAGTCAATCAGACTGAATTTTCCGAGCAATCGACAGGTCTTTAGGGAACGCTTGTTAGATGCTGAAGAGGAGCTGAATTGCATACCTGCTGGAACACAGATAACTTCGGGGATGGCTCAACTACGAATAGAGGGTCCCTTGCCAAGTTCCTCAGACAGCAATCTTCACAAACCAATTAAGGCTATGGAACCAACTCGGCTCGCGCTCGTATCAACCATTCAGTTTGTCACAGCACTGCAAAAACTGAAAGAAGAGCTTTCCGTCGAGTATATACATCCGGTGCAAGAATCGCCATCAGGTCTCATAGGTAACAGGGTAGAGGGTAGTAATTCTGCCCAGCAACAAAATCGAAATAAGTTCTGGATAGGAGCCTATGAAGTCACGATACCGCGGTCAAAACCCTTGTCTCCAGGAGAAATTCTTGGGTGTACTGCACCGTTTTTGAGAGATGTGGACGCGCTGATGTCAGTGTTTCCATTTTTGTCATCTCTTCCCTTACTCTTACATTGTTCTAGATACCTTGGCGATGGTCGTTTTCACTTGGAGTCAATAATGATCGCAAACCCTCAAGTCCCAGCCTTCCGTTATGATCCCTACTCGAAAAAACTCACAAGAGAACAGTACGATCACCAAGAGATGCAAGCAGCCCGTGACCAAGCAATCCGAGCCGCCAGGCAAAGTATAGAGGCACATCAGACTCAAGACATATCCAAAGATCTGGACTCGCCTCCATTTTGGGGTGTCACGTTAGGAACGTTGGGTCGTCAGGGCAATGTGAATCAGATGCAGGCACGTTCCCATTCCCTCGTTTGTACTTCTGAGTGAAGTAAATTTCTCCCTCTAGGCAATCACAAGACAACTCGAAGCTTCCGCTATTCCTTACGTGCCCATCCTTCTTTCCGAACTTTCACCCGCGAAGCTCGCTCTGTTCAACTCTCACATTTCAACATTCATACAAACGTCATGTCCACGTCTTTCAATTGACTGGGGCTATGCCTTTGATCGACCTCTGCTCAGTCCATACGAGACGGCTGTTGCAGTTGGTGCTGTCCCAAGCTGGCTGGAATCGGAGGCAGAGGATTCGAAGAGCGGTGTCTATCCAATGAATTTCTACGAAGCAGGTAGTCTATGGGCGGTATCTAGATCCAAGGGATCCTTTGAGAACAGCACAACCATATAAACTGCGCTCATTGTTGCTGTTTAACACTTCGAGGACGATAAAAATGTAGATGCAATTCTGAAATTGCGTGCTGGGAGTAGGATAATGCAACGTCACTAAAAATGGCACATGAAAACAATCAGTCACCGAAAACATGAGTATTGTATATGAAGAATCCAGACATACAAATGTCTTCGACGCAAATTCATTTCCATTCCACTCCATTGTCCAGCTTCTCGTATTTTTGCTTCCTTGCTTCCATCAACGTCCCATATCCGGGCAACGTCCGATTGAGTGTTTCCGTTCCACAAAGAGCATCAACAATCTGTGCCTCCCTCATCGAAATAGCCGAGCTCCACGATGATCTGGATCCTAGAGAAGACACAGGAGGATCGGTATTCCAAAGTGAAATTTTCAAAGCAGCACGCTGTTGCTTCAACATGCTGTCAAGCGACAATTGTGAAATATCATTGGAAATTGTCCTTGGGTTCAAGAACGCATCGTCAATACAAGTTTCGAGGTTTTCCATCGTTATACAGTCTTCGGATTGGTGGTAGAGAGAGACGAGGGCACGCAGTTTCTCAGGGGATAGAAGGGATTGTGTTTTGGGATCGAGTCGAGGAGTGCGGCCTTTGCGGCATGGAGGAGAGGGTCCTGCAGAAATTTGTGAGCTCCTGCATGATGAGGTGGTGACGAAGGAGCGAGATAGGCAAAGGGACAGTGACCGACTGAGGGACATGGCTGGTCTTGTCAAAACCTTTCGCTGGTCACACCATCATCACACCATCATCACATCGCGTGTTACCAGATAGCTCGTCCTCCTCGAGGTAGCTATGTCCCCAACATTTGGCCTCTGTTGGATGGGGGAACCCATGCCGTGATTCATTAATCATACTACCACTTTCAAGGCTGGATATTATCATTGGCGCAGGAACCACTCTTATTGTGGCCCTCAAGTTATCCGTGGATTTCAAGATACATAGGCGAAGATATATTTACTTTGAGGAAGGCATTTACGTTTAGCCTCTCGCAACTCTCAAGGCTAGTTTGACTTTCGGGGGAAACCCTACCTTTACAATAGCGTCAACTCACACGTAGTCTGGACTGTCAGAGCCAATTAAGAACTTGGTACGCAGTAGATTCTGTCTCCAAGGCTCTTATGAGCATCGTATCTACCCTCCCAGAATTCGATGTCAGATTTGCAAAGTA
>Ga0157357_1000140_pt1 | contig 29109 bp, 26 predicted proteins | sample AttcapACBM1_FD_111485 | JGI IMG/M metagenome (GOLD analysis project Ga0157357, IMG submission 111485) | Fungus gardens microbial communities from leaf cutter ant in Botucatu, State of Sao Paulo, Brazil - Atta capiguara ACBM1 | ecosystem: Host-associated > Fungi > Mycelium > Unclassified ... | reverse complement strand
ACTGGCTCACCCAACATAATCTACTAATTGACTAGGTAAATGGGTCAATAAACTTCCATCCATCTTTGCAAGAGAATCTTCCTCTCTCTCATGTCATAACTAACATACTATTGGCATCTCCATTATCTTCTGACATTTCTCTGCAATTATTAGATTCCACAGTTTCCATACCTGCATCTGAAACCCCTGTGTCTACTTCTGAGCAACCCAACATTGCTATGATTGGTGCTATGGCATTCTTGCATATATTAAAACTTCTAGGCTTTAGTAAATTTCAACTCTGTTTTTGCTCTTTGAAAATTTAGGCCAACTCCACAAAACTTGTAAAAGCTTCTGACCTTTCCAATGTCTCTTCCAAGTATCACAAATTTGCTGATGTTTTCAGCAAAACCAAGGCTAAAGTTCTTACTCTTCATTATCTTTATGACCTCCAAATCAACCTGAAAGAAGATGCTCAATCTCCAGTTGGCTCTATATACTTTCTTTCAGCATCTGAACAAGAGACTCTAAAGAAATTCATTAAGAGAAACCTTAAGACAGGTTTCATTTGACCAATCTCCTCTCTATATGATACACTAGTCTTATTTATTGAGAAGATGGTTCACTATGTCTCTGTATCGACTTCCATGGTTTTAACCATATCTCTAAAAAGGATTGCTATCTACTTCCACTTATTTCTGATTTACTGGACTTACCTCACAAAGCTCGAGTATATACAAAGATAAATCTTTGCTATGTTTACCACTTGGTATACATAGCTAACAGTGATAAGTGGAAGACCACTTTTAGGACACATTATAGATCATTCAAGTGGTTTGTAATGCCCTTTGATCTTACCAATACTTCCACAGTCTTCCAACAATTTATAAATGATCTTTTTTCTGATCTTTTGGATATTTGTATCATGATCTATTTGGATAATATACTCATCTACTCAAATAACATGTCCAAACATTGCTGGCATGTTAAGAAAGTACTCAAATATCTCTACAAGACTGGTCTTTATACCAAAGTAGAGAAATGCAAATTTCACTTTAAGTTAGTAGAGTATCTGGGATATATTCTTTCTCTTTCTAGTTTCACCATGTCTGATGACAAATTGAAGATTATTCAAGACTAGCTAGAGCCCAAGAAAGTTAATTATATTCAATTCTTCTTAGGTTTTGCTAGCTTCTATCACTGGTTTATCTTTAACTACTCAGACATTATCATTTCATTGATATGCCTTACCTGAAAGGACATTCCCTGGAAGTCAAATCCCTCCTATCATGATACTTTCAACTCTCTTAAGAAGGCATTTATCTCTGCTCCCATCTTCACTCACTGGATTTCTAATACTTAACTCATCATAAAAACTGATGCTTTGAACTATGCTCTTACTGTAATCCTTTCTATTGTGAATAAAGAAAACAAAGTTCATCTGGTTGCTTTTACTATAGCAGAGTTGAATTATGATATATATAACAAGAAATTACTTGTCATTTTTGAAGCTTTCAGAATTTGGTAATACTACCTAAAGAGTCTAGCCTATTCCATCAACATTGTTACAGATCACAAAAACCTTGAGTACTTTTCTACTATCAAGATGTTGACCTGGAGGCAAGCATAGTGGCCCAAGTATCTCTCTCAGTTTAACCTTATCATCAGGTTCTGTCCTAGTCATCTTAGTACTAAACTGGATGCTCTCACTAAATGGTGGGACATTTACCCTAAAGAGGAGAATACTAGCTATGCCACAGTCAACCCTTACAACTTCAAACCAATCTTCACTCAAGAACAACTTGCAGTTTCCATACAAGCTACTGTCCTTCTCTTTTCTTCCCTTTGCATAGTTACAGTTGTTGATCTGGACACTCTGCACTGAGATATTATTTTGGCTCTTTTTAGTGACCCAATTGCTACAAAACACATTTCCACAAATAGCCAATGGTCTACAGACCTTAATAATCTTCTTTGCCTTAATGACAGAATTTATATACTATCTACTGGTAATCTCTATATATGTGTTCTCTAGTATAATCATGATCATATTCTAGCTGGCCACTTTGGTCAGAACAAAACACTGGAACTAGTTCACTGTGGATATTTCTAGCCCAGCCTCCATGTGAATGTACAATAATTCTGTAAGTTTTGTGTCACTTGTATATAATCTAAGCCACAATGTTACAAGCCTTATAGATCTCTTAAACAACTTCCTATCTCCAAATAATCATGGAATTCCATTTTTATGGACTTCATCAAGAAACTTCTATAATTCTCTGAATTTGACACTATCTTGGTCATAGTTAACCAGCTCATTAAGTAAGTGATCTTTATCTCTGCTTATAACACCATCACATCTGCAGACCTAGCATATTTGTTCATTCTTCATGTGTTCTTCAAACATGGCATTCCTTCCTATATCATCTCTGACAGAGGTTCAGAGTTTGTGTTGAACTTTTCATGTTCCTTAAATACTGCTCTGGGCATACAACTTTATTTCACTTCAGACTATTACCCTAAAGGTGATGGACAAACCAAATGCATGAACCAGACCCTTGAGCAATACCATATTATAATTACCAGCAAGACAACTAGTCTAAACTCCTACTGTTATGACTCAAAGACCTTAGAGTGGGTCAATGAATAGAACCTTGTATTGGGTTAACACAAGAGAACTTAATAGAGAGCTCTGTACAAGATTGTCTACCTTATATACCTAGGACTCATGGTCCATGCTAGCTATTTCTACCCTACCCTAAACAGCCATGTGTATACCTTAAGGCCAACATGCATTGTGCATGTTGTATGACATCATCCTTGAACCTTCTACCTTCTTCCACACATCTTATGACTTGTGACCCTGTTATATGATGTAACTGATATGTGATCTTGTCACTTTAACCCTAACCCTGGTTCTAAAAATAGAATAAAGAAAAATAAATAGAAATAAAAATAAAAATAAAAATAAAAATAAAAATAATTAGAGTCCACCATCTTCAGCTTTGATACCTACCTCTTATGGAGTTCACTTACAATAATGCTCTAAGTGCTACTATCAGTGTTTCTCCATTCTTCACTCATAAGGAATATCATCTAAACATTATTATTCACTCTGAATATGATATTATTTTCTCTTGAACCCATGACTTTGCAGTAGACCTCGATGAATTACAAAGTATTCTTAAAGCTGAGATCTCTGCAGCCCAACAGTATTATCAAAAATCCACTAATGTATGATATTCCCCTACACCTGATTTCAAAGTAGGTGACAAAGTCTTTGTCAAGGCTCAGTTCTTCAGAACAACTTAGCCTTTAAAAAAGCTTTCTGAAAAATATCTTGAACTTTATGAAATTATTTCCTATCCTGGTATATTATCATTTACTCTCCACCTTCCAGAGTCTATGTACTCTGTCCATCCAGTTTTCCATGTGTCTATGCTTGAACCCGTTATATCCAACTCTTTCTTCAAGAGAACACAACTAGCTCCCATACCAGTTATAATTGAGAGAGAACTCAAGTATAAGATTTCTCAGATAATGGACTCCAAAATTGATCACTGATAGGCATGAAAGCTCCTAATACAAGATGATCTGTCTAGAGTATAAAGATACAGAAGACAAATCTGAGTAGATCCCCATATCTAAGCTTATCTATACTACTAATTTGGTATCCAATTTTCATATCATATATCCTACCAAGCCTGGTCTACTCCCTTTGTCTTTATCATGCTACTACACTTGTTCCCTACCTCTATGTATTTCCAACAGGAATTATTATTATTCTCTTAGTATATTCTATCCACTTGTTTTCATTTAACCCTATTTTCTATGTACTTTTTACAGGATTTCTTTTCAAACTTTCAGACTTTAATTTTGATTTCTGTCTTCTAACCATATTAATATTTTACTCATACAGTATAAACACAACAAAACCAAGAAATAAAATTCAGAGGAATATAAAAAATAAAACCATTATTCTAGCAGGAGGTGGACAATGGAGTTTCTTCCTTGCTCTTCTCATTGCTATTCCACAGATTCTCCTTCAAACCCTATCTCTGATCAACTGTGGTTCCAATCATTGCTAATTGAACTGTATTTATCTTCTAGTCCTCTACCAAGTCCTGTAGAGACTTTCCAATACTCTGGTACTCTTCTACAAGGTCCTGAAGTATCTTTTTAATAGTACTTAAAACTCTGCTATAGGTGAAAACCATTGCTAGAGAATTAGTATTAGTATAGGAGATATACTGCTGCTTCATGGCAATGCATCCAGCACATGCAAGAAAATAGCTATAGAGTTGAAAAAGATTAATGAATTAATGGAAGAAAAAATATATTATACTCATCTAGAGTTGTATACTAGGCAGTCTTGCCTGACATAAATGCATCTCTCACAAAGATTATTACCTCCCATCTTGACTATAGAATCCCTATGGTACCTCCTCAGTTGCTTTTCTTTTATTTTCTTAGAAGGCCATCACCCCACCTTATCTTCTGAGAAAATGTTGGTAATCTCCCTGCATTTGGATTCTATAACCTAAAGAGTCTCAGTGCCCTTCAAAAAGATAGCATCCTTGGCCAAGACTTTGTCCTAGAGTTGTTTTAAGTACTCTAACCATTTCTTCTTCTTCTTCTCCTCTGTGAGTCTCTACTTCTCAGCTTTCTCCCTTGCCTTGGTCTTAGCAACTTTTCTCACCTTCTTAGCAGCTCACTCAATGTAGCAGGCCTTTGCTGCCTCTTTCAAGCAGGCCTAGAACCTTTGCTTCTTTTTGTGCCTCTTTTGCATCTCTTAGTGCTACTGACCAAATATCTTAGCATCAACTTGGGAAATATCAGAGAGAATGAAGGAAGACATAATAATACAGAAAAAAGGTGAAAAAATTTTCTTTTTTATTTATGTATTGTTGACCTAAGCACTATCATAAGTTCTTTGGATAAACTCAATAGGACTTTAAAGACTCAGTTCTAAGAGGAGAATACTGTCATATGTCAGGTTCACTTGTTTGAAAGATATGTTCCTACAATGATGCTATCTCCTCAATATCTATGAAACAAGCCAGTCTTCTATGATAGCCACTCTTCTTGCAACATGTTCTCATGGCAGTAATACAACAATCTGAATATCCCATCTTTATGACGGGAATACTCTTATCTGATCCAGTCTTCTATGGCAGAGTTCTCCTACCTTACTTCTGTTAGTGTCTTACTACTGAAACCTCTGCTTGAGGTGATACACTGAAACCCCAAGTATCTCCTATATGACTGACTCATATATAAAACTAGTGGTTATACTGTAATTTGCTAGTCTGATAATCAACAAAGATAATTCTTATTGAACTCAATCTCTGGTATTCAATAGCAACACACCAAATCAGCACTCATCTCCATCTCAGACTTGGTTTAATCCTCTGAAGTTGTGACCACATGGCAGACAGACAGCACAGCATATAAGCTGAAGCCAAGGTCATTCTACTAGTTTGCATCACCAAGCCAACTCCATGGACTTTCACCTCCTGGTGTGAACTGTGCCAGACAAGAACTAAAAAAGAGTGAGTAACAATGGAAGACAAGTAATATTGGTAGGAGTTCAACCTATATGAAAATTTTACATTAACTACCTAATTGAAAGACTACTAATCATGGGCCATATGCTTACTAAGTGGAATACATCAAAACATTCAGACAAGGAAAGAAGTATATAGTATATAGCTGACTTCATAATTAAATTTGAAACATTAGCCACTTATTGACACCAAATAGGGACTGGTGTCAATTTATAGATATAACAATGGAGAGCAGATGAATAATGCTGTAGAGCAAAATTATTTCAACAATATTTGATAGAAAAGTAACCAAGTAGTTGCTACAGTAGCAGAGTGGCAGTAGGTTGAGGCAACTTACAAGATATAATGTTCAAAGGCTCTCTTATGAGATGATGACTCATATTCTTTGAAGAAGGGTAGGTTTGAGTAGTAAGCAGGATTTCTAAGAATGACCTTACTAGAAGTTATCACCAGTTCTTATTTCATTGACTCTAAGAATGACCCTCTTTCGTACATTTAAGAAATGGTCTGAGTAATGAAGATTTATACACGTTCTCTGAAGACGACCAAGGAAGAGATCAGATTGAAATCACTTTAACCAGGCAAGAAAATTATGAGATAGAGTAAGCGAACGATCGTTCGTACCTACCGTAGCCGGGAGAGCAGAACAGGTATATGTCGACTGACTCGAACCAGGGGGGTATTACACTAACTCCAAGGTTGACAAAGCAAAAGTGACTTCACAAGGGTTCATCATCAACAAACTCTAGAAGAATGCAACAATGGTACATAATGACCCGAGAGAAAATACGATCCAAAAAAATAGAAAAAAATCTATTGAAGACGGAGCATGGCGCGCCTGCTCTCAGACCAGCCTGCCAGCAGGATCACTGTGAATACGTAGCCAGAACTCTTTGTAGCGTGGAATCATCAAGAGCGCGGAGACGGAGACAACGATTAAAAATCTTTTTGTCTACTTCGAATTGTACACGACTGGCCAGGTGCTGACCAGATACCAAGGATTTGATAACTTCTGCCATTCGGCGTTGTTTGTGAACGTTGATTAAAGGTTCAAGGTTCATGGAGTCAGGAAGTGGTGCTAGTGGCGAGAAGACGTCGGGTTGATACAAGGGGTCGAAGTTATTCGTGATAGGATTTACACCCACGGATTGATGAGGAGCAGTAGGATCAATGAGATCAGGGAGCTTCTCTAACTGATGTAGCTGAGAGAGATACACGCCTAAGATGGTAGTTAGCACCACTGGAAACGGACCGAGAGTCACCACCAGCGTACCAATGAAAGGGATACAAGCGGTTGAAACATGTGGACGCTCAGCTTGTTTACCTTTGTTTTCTGCGCCACCGCTTCCGACTGAGACTGAGCTTGTCTCCATAGGCTTTACTTCAGCGATAGCATCAGTTGCTTGTCGTATGAATTTGAAGTTGTCAGCACTTGATATGAATTGTTTTAAATCCTTCAACACTCGAGTCTCAAAAATGCCAATACGATGCCAAGCCGGTTTCCGCATTGCCCTATTGACCCAATCGCTTTGTAAGGCTGCAACAATGGCTGTAAGAGTATGAAAGTTGTTTTGACTGTAGCATTTCTGGAAATCTAAAGTTAACGCTCGCATTTCGTAAGAAGGGCTCTCGCTCACCCATGCAACACGCACGAACTTTCCGACAATCATAGGTCGTTCGCCAGGCTGTGTCAAGACAATCTCTGAGATAACAAAGTTTGCAGTCAAATTAAACCTGGCTCGAACAGCAGCGAGGGCACTGGTCTTCTCTGGGAATCTATGCTCAGCCTTGAACCTAGCGCGATCCTTCAGATACTCCGCCCAGTCAAGGATATCAATTTCTTCAGCTCCAGCCCAATCATCTAAGACCAGTTCCTCAAATTTGACACCCATGAAAAGTTCCCTGTCGATCATTGAAAAGTGTTGCGCTAAGACCTCTGCGCGAACACCAAGGATGAAAGACTGGTGTACGCGTGGTGGAACAGTACTGCCAAATCTAGACAGAGGTGTTTCCAAATCCGGCCCACGGGAAGATGGCGGCATACGGCTCTCCAGAATCTCCGCGGGTACTGCTTCTTCAGGTAGAGGTTTTGATCTAGCCGCAGACAAGGGAGGAGGATCAAGGCCAGGTGGAGGAGGTACTTTTAGAGGAATTTTGTTGGATAAGGATATAGTTACTAAATCATTAACATTCAAATTTTCGTTCAAGCCCGATTCGTTAAATTCAGATGTTGAAAGTGTCCAGATGCCCTGATCAAGTGATTTGTCGTCAATGGAAGTCACGGCATCACCTCCTTCCTCGTCACTGTCCGCAGGGAAACGCGGCTGTTCATCTTCATAATCTCCGTTGACGAGACGTTCCCTGATGTGTCGCACCCAGCCATTGACCTTGGATGCTTTTTCTTGTTGCCGCTCAGGATTGATATGACCCTCCAACCGACGTAGAGCAGCCTCGGCATCGCCCTCTTCTTCGTCGTCACTTAATGAGTCGATCAGAGCATTCATTTGCCACTGTTGGATGTTTCCCAAACCATGTACGGACGACGTACTCGAAGAGGAGGGAACAGAAACAACTGATGCTCGAGAGACAATCCCCAAGGAGGAAACGGTTTCCGGCCTGGGTGCAAACTCGAAGTCACGACGAAGGGGTAGTTTACGAGAAGGCTTTTTGAGACCCAGAGGAACAGAAGGGTTGGGGGAGGAAGAATCTGACAAATCCAAGTCATCAAGCAAAACGATGTCGAGTGAGTCACCTGGGGGTGGGAATGTCGGTGCTTGTCCGAGCTCCGAAAGGGGAATACCAAATGACATGGTTGATGTAGTTTGGATAGAGATGGGACGCTCAGGGGATTGGGCATCTTCTTGAACAGTGCCCGACTGGGGAGATGACTTGTTATCGCGTTGGTCTGCACGAAGACTGATGGAACCGTCGAAACCGGTTCGAATGGCTTCAGTGTAATCAGGGGGAGGGAGGGGAGAAGCAGTGGTTTCCACTGCGGGTGGAGAATGAGATAGGGAAGAGGGGGTGAAATGGGAAAGGACTGGAGTGGCAGCATCATCGCCGAATTCACTTGCCGGGGTCTGCGGAGTCCGAAAGACAGTCTGTTTTTCAGGTTGGGAATTAGCGGATAACAAGGGTGATGAAACGCCCACTGGGGACCGTGTAATGACTTCTGGTGTATGCCGCCTGGCCTCGGCAGCCCTGAGGTAAGTTTCAACACCTCCATTGATGGTCAACAAATCTTTGCTGATGTTGAGATCGAGATCAAAGGCAGAAACGTCAGCGCAAGCACTGACAGGACTGCGCATCGTGGACCGAGAATTGAGCACCCGAGTCCAACGACCGAAACGACCGATGACTTTGACAAATGCATGCGACAGAACACTTTGATGAATGGGGAGGAATTGTGCCACATTATCGGAATTGGACAACGGGCCTGGAGCATGATCGGTACGATGAAGAATGTTGAGAGAGGAAATAGGGAGGGGAGTTGGACGAGTGGTAGACAGTCCGCTTGTAATGTTTGTTGCAACTACAATGTTAGCATTCGCAATGTTATTTCCAGTCATTTCAGGAACATGAGCCTCTTCAGGGAGAAAATCTAGATCCAGATCGGAGGTTTCCCCCTCCTCCTGAGCCTTCTTCGTTACGATTTCTGCAAAGTGTTTGCCAAGAACATGGTCTTGTGGTTGAGTGGGTTTTTCACGCTTGCTCTTGAGTGATTTTGCCTGCGTATGCGTCTGCTTGCATTCCTTCGCATCCTTAATTAGCCGTTTCACAATTCCCTGTTTTGTAGGAATATCAAGACAATGCAATTTGCGGTAAATTTGAATGACTTACCAACCCATCAGAATTTTTCTTGAGCACAGGTTCCTTCAAAAGGGAGTTCAACCATTTGGTCAGAAGAATGCGCAATTCACGATCAGGCAAGAAGTCAACAGTGAAGAAAGTGAGGAGCCAATATCGAATGGCAACGAAGGTCCGAACGCGCACAACTCGTCGAACCTTCTCATCATTCGCTGAGACAGGCCTTTGCAGTGCCCAGTGAAAGCGACAAATGAGCAATTGACATAAGTCGATCGCAGTAACGTAGGTACGATATGTTAGGAAGAAATTTAGCAGCTCATCATAATTGAGGTCACTGGTGAGTTGGGCAATCCAACGTTCTATGGTAGCGGCAAGCAAGATCTTCGATGGGGGACCATTACAACGAGAGGAGCGGCTGGCATCTGATAGGCGACCTTTCGCTTTATTTCTCCGCTTCGAAAAGCTGGAACTTCCACCCATGGAGCCATCAGTATAGCTATCGCACGAGATGGAACGATCATCATGATCCCAGTCCGGAGTATGCTCTCCCCAGATGACAAAACGTGGGTCGTCCCGAGGAGCGGCTGTATCATCAGCCGACAAGGAGAGCTTGATGACGGTAGTGCCGACTGTTTCAGGTGAAAAACGATCAAGGAGAGGCAAACCTCGATAAGTTTGTAAAACATCGAATACTCTGGTTGAGTATTGCGTCAGATTAGTAATTCCGGGTGAAAGCAGGTAAATTTCATCCTGCTGCTCGGTTGAGGTAAGCTGAATTTTTGATGTAGAAGGACGAACTCTCAAAACTGAGGGTGGCCGATCTTCCTGGCTGGCAGAGCTAGAGATGGTAGAACCACAAGCAGACGAACAAATTGCCTGACGCGCTGTTCGAGTAGACTCAAACGAATGTTGCTCACGCAATTGACGAGTGGGAGGCAAGAAGGGCTGCTTGAGGGATGGTGTATCAAAAGCAACACTGGGCCCGAAAGGCTGTTGAATCGTTGGCCGGATCTCAAACGCCATGTGCGGTCCATTCCCATTGAAACTCTGCAAGGAGTTGCCAGTCGAGGATGGAAGAGGATCACACCATTCCATAACCCGACCAAATATATCACCTCGTTTTGGCGAAGGGTAAAATTGGCTACTCTGGAGGTGCCGAGGTGCATCAAAAGACGTTACGCTCTGAGAATGACTCCGACCAGAAATGCTACCTCTAGGCTGAGGCCAGTTAGCCCCATCTTCATGTTCGGTCAGATCGGGGATGGATCGGGTTCTCCTCGCCTTTTTCGGATTGGTCATGGTGTGGGGTCGGCTCAACATACTACCATTTTTGAATATGGTAGGGGGCAAGGGTATGCTTATCCGAGACCGACGTTTCCGGTTCGGTGGGTGCGAGTCTGCAGATGCCTTGGATATAGTGTTACGAGGGGATGTAGTCTGAATATTATTGGCACTTGATGCAGCGGGAGCTGACTGGTCTCTGAGGCTATTTGGATTGAATAAATTAGCAGCAGGGAGTGTGATTCCGTTCAACATACCCTACTCTGTACCGCTGTTGCCCATGTTGGTTCACGAAACCTGTAATCGCGTAAGGGGAACGTATTTGGACACTGACACCGTAATATTGGTCCAAGACTATCTTGAATCCTCGAGCAGCTGATCCGGAAGCCATGTCAACAAAGCTGCCATCGGCTGCATTGTCCAGATATTCGTCCAGTACATTGACCGTATGAAAATACATTATAACTTACCGGCGACTACCATCTCTGCGGTGGCTATGTCAGGTGGTGTAGTCATAGTGTTTCCGGCTTCAGCGAGGAGCTGGAAGAGTTTGATACCGGATTTCCCGGCGACAGGGGCTGAAAGAGGGAAGAAGAGGTGCGGGGATGGAGTTGAGATGGCCGAATCATCTTGTAGCATTTCGAGAGAAGAGACTGGTTTATCTGTATGTGGTATACCAGAAGCTGGAAGAGACAAAATTTGATCTTCAGCTGGTCGTATAGCTTGTCTGGATGCCTCAGCCAGAGGCGAGTCAACCATGTTCGTTGCTGAATCAGAAGACATTGTATAGGGAGTTTCACTATCACAGAGAGTCAAAACAAGAAGAACAATCAGAAAGATATGCTCCGTAAATCACAGAAAGAGGCAGAAAGGTAAATAGTGTCTTGCTGGTTTTGTTGCAGCCCAAGGTGAACACGAAATAAGAAGACTGGAGATAGCGAAGAGCACGAAAGATCGAGAAAAAGAAGAGAAAGTTGAGAAGGGCGTCGAGGTCGTTGCGGTCGTCACAGATGAAGACAATAAATGAATTGTTGTTTTTAGTGTCCCACGTGAGCTCATTCCCGCGGAGAAGGCCAACAATTAACTTTCAATGTCGTCCTTTCAAAGTAAGAAGGGTCCTTGCTTTACTTTGTAGGTCATCACACTACATATTCACTACATATTCGCGAGTAGTTTTACGGAGCCAATCCCTCTCTGTTTTAGGACATGGAACTTTTTAGAAGTGCTTTTACAATTACGTAAATGATTACGCTACACGTGATAGACGCGTCAAAGAAGGATTCAATGTTCTATAGAACACCTTTCTTCCTCACTTTCAATTAACGGTATACCCGAACAATTAGTATGTCCATTGTAACGATCAGGGTGTGTATACTGAAATTTTCTGCGATGTCAGTCGCTAGATCTGAGGGTATAAATTTAATAGAACGTAGAGTTCATCAATAACCCAGCTCGGTTTTCAGACGTCTACCGTTTTCGCGTAACATTTGAGTGCATAGCCTCAATCAAAGATGGTGGGTACAACTTCCCATAATTAAGCTAACCCGAAATGCTGATCCGTCTTGCTATGTAGACCTTGAGTGGAGACTCATTTACGTCTCGTCTCCCGGAAATGAGGAACTTGACCAAGAACTCGACGACTGCTTAGTCGGACCTGTACCCGTCGGCGTCAACTCATTCGAATTCGAAGGTTCGGCACCTGATCCATCAAAAATACCTCCAGAGGACGTTCTTGGTGTCGCTGCCTTGATCCTAACAGGATCTTACAAAGACCAAGAATTCGTTCGGGTGGGCTATTACCAGAACACGGAGTATGATAACGAAGAAATGAAGGAGACACCACCACCCAAGATCATGTTTGATCGTCTAGTGCGCGATATCAGCACTAAACCTCGTGTGACCCGTTTCCAGATCAAATGGTGAGTTAGCTTAGAACCGTGTTCTTCAGTATTGTTCTGACTCGAGACGAAGGGATGTCACAGCACCAGTACGAGTGCTGGCCGCAACGGGAGCTGCTACATCAGCTCCAGTACCATCCGCAGATGGCATCGATAATCAAAAAGATGCAGAAGCGAGGCAAAACGGAGACGCGATGCAACTATAAATTCTTATCAATTCCGTCTACTGGTGCTCTGTTGATATGAATATACATGTTGATACAGTCGAGTGAAAACGGACGATATTAGAAACAGAGGGTCACAGTTGCATTATATATTATCAAGATCTATCATACTGTCGTCAGAATTTGAATCAGGGATTTCCACCTTGGGAGGCGAAAGTTGATGGACTGGCGAGGGTGTTGCGCCCTCAGTTCGTGCGGGCACCACAACCCCTGACCTCACCCTGGGACCAGGTCGATGCCCAAGCCGTATGCCTTTCCGAGCTTTACAGACGTTTTCTAGTGACTGAAGCTAGCAATCAAGTTCAGTAACAATGGAACGTTCGATGGGCAAGTCATCTACTCACCTTGAGAAAAGCGCCGTTCTCTAATTTCTTCTGCTGATCCAGTTTTTGAGTTGGATCAAATCCGAGCTGCTTGGCGACATGAACTAGATGAGTATTCTTCCTAGACCCCAAAAGCTTCTTGGCATCGCGAGACGCGGCTTCTTGCGGACCAACCTTGTCAAGGGCTTTCACTTTTGCATCATGTCCTGACTTCACGTTTGAAACATTACTTGCTTCCCTTGCAAGCATCACCGCTTTCATTCCTTCCCGGTCCCTTTCCAGTAACGATATTAACGCACGGTCAACATCATCAACCTTTTTCCTCTGCGCCCTTGCTTGCCCCTCCCTTCCAATCATCTCTCCAATCGACATGTTCCGTGGATCGGCATCGGACCCATTCACAATATGCCCTGATATTATATAAGTCGATCCGTGAGCCGACTCCTTGGGCTTCAAGCCCCACTGATGCAATGGGTCATACCGATTTTTGCGTTTATAGGTTGATGTAGTTGACATGCCCGATGTGCTATGAACAACACAAACTCATAATGAAATCCCACATTTGAGAAATTAGATAGCATACCCAGCTGTGAATTCAGCACGTCCAGCTCGCTGATGCTGGACAGCATTCTGCAAGTGATACTCACAGATATCACTAACTCGTTTGTCGCACCAATTTCCACAAGCCTTTCCGTCGCGTTTGACAACGGAACACATTCCAAGATCACAGCAACGACCAATTACCGCGATCGCATCTGCTGATTCAGGCGTGAGTGCAAGGACGTTGTTCACTGGATGCGGAGCATCTTGAGACCGCTACTCGTAACAATCAACACACAATAGAAGCGTCTCCACAGGGATTGATTAACTAACCTGAAAAGGCTTGAGAATCTTGGGGTTCAAAAATGCGATGACATCTCCTTCTTTGACCTTAGCCATGGACTCGAACGCACCACGACTGCCTCCTTTGTACAGCCTCCGGGGTTTGCGACCACCACCACTATGAATGAGATCGTACCCATCTGCTTCAAATAAAAGCAACGTAAGAAAAGCGTCACCACGAATGACATGCTGTCCTCCAGTTCCAGAAGACTTTGACCGTGCTCCAAAATCAATCAACTTGAAGTTGACGTATTTTTTGCCAGCAGATTTCTTGTCTTCTTCATTCTTGCCCTTGACTTTCTGACATAACTTTTCGCTTTGTTCTTCTGGGTCCAAAGTGACAGGTGCACGTGTAAATTTGACGGGTCCACGCTCAGCAATGACAGCAATTGTCACCCAATCGCCGAACAAAGGGACATCGTAGCCCTGCTTGTCTTCTCGAAGACGGACCATAGAGTAGAGTCGTGACGGAGAAAGATAGTAACGGGCTGTCATATAGTCCTGAAGGCTTTGATAAGATAATGACCGAGTTCTAACAATAGATGAACGAGTTATCACCATGATTGAGAGAAACCAGAAGCTCACGAGAGCCTTATCCCCGAGTGCGGTTCCAGCTGCAGGAAATCGGGATCACCAGAGGGCGGTGTAAATTCATATGGTCCACGCTCAAGTTCCTCAACCAAGGCAAGACGATCATCTCGCTTGAGTCCAGTGTCATCTAATGGACTGAACGTTCCCGTAGGACCTCTTGGTCGGATTGTGTCAGAGAAAGCTGATGTCCTCGCCACTGCTTCAAGCACAGGACTCTGACTTGCTTGACTCTTCACTTGAGCGAGCTTACTGAGGAATTGAGACGGCACAGGAGCTACTCCTGTTATTTCCTGAACTGCAGATTTTGTGCACTGCACAGCCCCAGCGCTCAATGATGGGAGCTGGAAGGCGGGTTGAATCCCTGCCTGATTGCCATCTTTCACATCTATTCGCGGTTTCTTTTCTATATGTGAGGCTGAGTGAGATACAGCGACACTTATGAGATGACTCACTGGGAGGTGTTGCAGGCGCCAAAGTGATGGGTTCGGGTTTCTTCCTCTTGGGCGAATTGTGAGGATCCTTCACAATGATGGTCCTGTCATCAGGAAGAGCTATTAATTGCGCTTGAAGAGCAGCAATTTGGGCTTTGATCTCTTCCTGCTTTTTCAGAGCATTGTCAGTCCGCGACGTTGAAGATTCCATAGAATGTTAATGAGATAGAAACGCGTCACGCGTTGTTACTGTTACTGCATATTTGTTGTCCATAGTCATCAGGTTGATGCATCCGTGATGAGAACACCAATCATATTCCCACATTAAGCCCATTAGATGAATTCAAACTCAGATAGCAATGCGAAATTGGGACGAAAGACCCTTATTCTTTCTTTCTTTCCGTAGCAGTTGTTGTTGAGTGTTTGAAAAAAATGGTTGTCCTCTTTATGACTCCAGAAATGTTGAAACTTGCAGCGCTGCAGGTAGCAGGCTTTACAAAACGAGGTTGTAACTTGAAACAGGGTCCCGGAATATACCGCGCGAGGCCAGTGGCAGGTCCAGGTCGTGATTCATCTGCCACGGTTTACTGGAGCCAACAGTTTATCCAAAACCATCTTGCTCCGAAATCACACTCAACACTGGTTTAAATACACCCCTCTTCACGCATTCTCAAACATGTCTCTCTTGCTACCTTTCATCATTCAGCTCCCTTTCGATCATTCCTTTGCAAACGATAAAATATTTTTACAGTCTCCACTAGATATGGTAGATTTGGACAGCGATGCTGTAGACATAGCTCAGCGTTTGGGCCGCCTTTCTCATTTTCTCAGCGGTGCAAAAGGGCTGCTTACTTGCTCTTTCTTATCACCAAACGAATTTCGTCGCTATTCGAGGAAGGTCAGTTGATCCTTACCCTCTGTTGTTGCTGTGCCACAATGAACCGACGTATATGTGCTCACCTCTTGCGGTCAATAGATTGTTTGTCTTATTGAGGTAAATTATCTGTTTCTCCTTTCAGGATGACTGACCCTATCTTTTCACCTACTTTTTTTCTTTTGTTGCCTGATCGGTAATACCTGGAAGGTTGCTCGTAAAACATTGGCAGCAGCTCAAATCCTTCCATACTCTTCTTTTCGTAGAGCTTCTCCGTTCTATCTGCACAAATCAGCTTACCTGGATCTTTTGAAAATGCTTTACGATCGTCGACACCACGTCGACGCAGCGCTGCAAGGTAATTTACTCACGCTGAGCTCCCTCACTGGAAAAACTAAGTATGGTGTTGATTCATTGTTTTTCACAGATCGCTTAGTGAGATTATTTCAGCCCCTTGCTTTTGATGACCCGAAAGTAAAGGGGGTGGGCTCATCAGATATTGTGACTGCAGAGAGATCTAGCGTGGCATTTCCGGAAGGTAGACTCGAGAGATTGGCGACGGCCTCAATGCAGCGGCCTTTGAAACGCCTCCACTCCAAATTCTCAACAAGGACAATGTCCGAATGTGACACGCTACTCATGCCACGTAAGTTACAATCACTCGCTTTTCGTCTCAGATCCGAATATAAATATAGCGCTCATATCCTTTGACCCCTGTGCACACAGCCCCTGACAATTTCTCCGAGGCTGATACAAAGCATATGAGTTTAGCGTCCGCAAAGTGCCGCAGTTCCCAGCAGTTATGGGATCCCGACGTCATGTTCTCTGCATCGATGAACAGGCAACGTAGAAAAAGTCTGCTCAGTGAGGACAATGACCAAGAGAATACCCTAATAGACACGGAGCCTCCTCGGGGCTTCAGGCCACGACCATTATCCCGCAGATTTGGGATTTATTGCACGAAAAATGGCACTATGAATCGGCAGAACGAGAGGGGAGGTCGCTTGGGTAGTACTAGCTCAGCTATAAAAGAGTAGCTTGCACGGGTATTTCATTTTTGTAGTTTTCTCCACTCCTGTTACCAGTTTGTCACAAGCACGACATATATCTGTCATTTGTTTAGTACGAGTTTCCTTTTGCCTCTCTCTTTGAGAATAGTAAGTAGTCTGTGAGTAGGTTTGAGAGCCTGATTTAAGATATGCGTCTCCTGAGTAATATCGCTACGCCATCATCCGAGTTTTTCAGTCACCGTGCACCATGTAGTTTGTTCGCAAGCTTCCTCAAATTTTTGCCCATGTCCAAATATACTGATAACAACAATTTTGGTGAATTTAGATCCAAGACATTCTTTAAGAGTAAGGTTGTTCCAACGACATTTTGGGGAGGATTATTTTCACTAAAAATTATTTTAGACTATTTGACGGTAATATAAATACTGGGATGAGTACATCTCAAGAGTGGATGAGAGAGTAGCAGACTGTTCACTTGTTATTGAAGGCAGCATAACAGTACGTTGATTTAAGGACAGACAGGAAAATACTCATCTCAGCAGATTGCGAAAAGTTTGATGAGTAGTTTATACACTGTGTTTCCATGTTCATCAATACGCGCAGCGATACAACGAATGACGTCGTTGCAAATCCTGGACCCACTATACCAAACCACGTGACTATATTGCCAAAAACTGCTCGATTATCTAATTGCCTCATATAGCTGGTGCTAGTTTTGAGTCTGCAAAATCGTCTAATCCACAGTATCGTCTACTGCCATTATGTCCAGTGACGAGATTATGCAAAAAAGAGACGAGGAATACGAGTCTGAAGAGGATGGTGATGACGAGCTCGAGCAGGTCCCACACGTTGATGTCGACATAACCAGGCTCAACCCTCTATCGCCTGAAGTCATCTCAAAACAGGTACGCATCTCTGAAGTTTGCTTAAACTTTCATGACCCAGACACTTGGCTTATTTATTCACTCTTAGGCAACGATAAATCTTGGTGCGAGATTGTGTAGTTCAATCTCAAGGACATTTCACATTGAATGATTCGATTGGCATCTTAGGAACAATCGGACATGTCGCCCATGGTAAATCAACGGTAGTAAAAGCAATCTCTGGTGTCATGACAGTTCGTTTTAAGAATGAGCTTGTGCGCAACATCACAATCAAGCTTGGTTATGCCAATGCCAAGGTTCGTGAGGCTTGGCTTCTTCGAGTTGGGACTGATTGGGTCCCACTCTTCGATAGATCTACAAATGTGAAAATTCTATGTGTCCTCGACCAGGTTGTTATCGTTCCTATCGATCCGATAAAGAAGATAATCCGCCTTGTGAACGTCCTGGCTGCGGTCATCGCATGAAGCTCGTTCGTCATGTCTCCTTTGTCGATTGTCCTGGACACGATATTCTCATGGCTACCATGTTAAACGGTGCTGCGGTCATGGATGCCGCTCTTCTCCTCATCGCCGGTAACGAAACATGTCCTCAGCCTCAGACTTCGGAACATCTGGCAGCCGTCGAGATCATGAAACTCGAAAACATCATCATTCTCCAGAATAAAGTAGATTTAATCAAGGAAGCGCAGGCATCGGAACACCATAAAAGCATATCTGCCTTCGTTAAAGGCGAGAGTTTAGCTCTACACGTCTAAAAAATTTCTCATTGGAGACCAGGTACTGTCGCTGAGAACTCTCCCATCGTCCCTATTTCCGCTCAGCTTAAATACAACATCGACGCTGTAAATGAGTATATCGTGAAGCGCATCCCCATTCCTGTGCGTGACTTCACATCGGATCCCAGGCTTATCGTCATCCGTTCCTTTGACGTCAACAAACCTGGTGCTGAAGTGGATGAACTGAAGGGCGGTGTTGCTGGTGGATCTATTTTGACTGGTGTTTTGCGTCTTGGTCAGGAAGTAGAGATCCGGCCAGGTATCGTAACGAAGGACAGTAGTGGAAAAACCAAATGCAAACCCATTTTCAGCAGAATCTTGAGTTTGCATGCCGAGAACAATCTGCTACAGTTTGCTGTCCCAGGAGGATTGATAGGTGTGGGTACCAGAATTGATCCCACTCTCTGTCGTGCGGACAGGCTTGTCGGTCAGGTGTTGGGTGCTGTCGGCAAGCTACCTAGGATCTACACTGGTGAGTCAAACACAAACATGAGACTCTGCTCTCACCCCCTACCCCCCTATCCCCAGAACTTGAAATTAGCCTTTTCCTCCTCCGCCGCCTCCTTGGAGTTAAGACCGAAGATAAGAAACAAACAAAAGTTTCCAAGCTCGCCAAAGGGGAGCTCCTCCTCATCAACATCGGGTCGACATCCACCGGCGGTCGTGTGCTCTCTGTCAAAGCTGATCTAGCTAAGATCCAGCTCACATCGCCAGCGTGCACGGAAGTTGGTGAGAAGGTTGCTCTCTCACGTCGTATTGAAAAGCATTGGCGTCTTGTCGGCTGGGGAAGTGTGCAGCGCGGTACGGTTTTGGAGGTAGACTAGACTGGTAGCTACGTTATATCGCAGGGCGTGATCTACTCATGCTCTTAGGCGTCAGCTGCCGAAACTTCACCACATACATAACGGAACCTACGCCCACTACATTCACCCCTAATGCAGAAAAATCAGTAGCTTGCAACAGAAGCCTGGGCGTAGTATACCATCCTGGACGTCGCCCGCCGTGTCTTAGCACACTAGCTTGCTTGTTTGTTGTGGTGAATAATTATAGAATACCCTTCATCTCAAAACTTGATGCACGGCGCGTCACAGGGAGAGAATACTAGAGAATACTTCCAAGTTTTTCGAATCACGGCCTGCTGGACAAGACCAGAATTCAATTCAATTCACTTCTACTGACCATTTAACAAACTAGTTCGTGGATTATGTGTGTATGTGGAGATCTTAAATGCCCCTGGATAAGAGTATGTTGACAACATCCTCACGTATCAATGGTATATATATATTATTAGGTCAGACTACAAATAAGTTCCAGCACCTGTGTTAAATAGAGATAGCGTAAATTCATCAAGTAATAAGATGTATGTATCAATCTCGAGAAACATCTTTTCTAAAAGCATTGGAGACTATCTCAGCACCGAGGTCCTGCTTGGGATCCTGCTTGGATCGCAGACTTGGAATTGGAAACGAGGGTACCAAATTCAACTCCTCAATATCAATGCCAATAAAATCCTTGTTCTTGACTTTGCGAGACTCCAGCTCACATTTGAGGAGCCAAAGGTGAGATATATAGAGAAAATCCCGAGCCTGTGTAGAGAAAACCATCAAAGACATTGCTAGAGTATGGAAGGTGACATACCACAACAAACAACCCCAGACCTATTGTGTTCCTCCACCACACAGGTTCAAGCTCTGCCCACGCCTTGGTCCCTCCCCATAAATTTCCAACTGCAGATGCAGTAAGTTGGCCAAGCTTTCTCAACCCCTCACCCATAACTGAGTTCACAGTAACGAAATCAGGATTGACAAGAGGATATGCATGCACTGATGGCGGAAGACCGTTTAACAGTCGACGATGCTGTTTGATGCCGAGAAACTCGCGGAGAATATGGGAATGTTTTGAGATAACGAGGAGAAGATTTCCCATTACATTGGAAATGTATGGAATGAGCAATGCGCCACCCACACGCCTTCCCAGAGATGAGGCAGCCTTTCGAATTATATTCTCAGTTGCTGCAAGAACTGCCGCATTCGGACCTTGTGGGGGATCATTATCGTGTACAACGGCAGCATTAGCTGCGTTTGGAGCTACGCCTTCATCTGGATGCGCTGCTTCGATATTGGCACGAAAACGAATCAAGAGCGGCCCTTCTCTCAAGTACAATAGCCCAGAGTTACGGCCTGCGTCACTGAGGTTTGCACCGAATATACGAAAGGCGATTCGGTGCATCAGCCTCTTGTAGATCAATTTGACAATCGGCGCAATGAACAAGCCAAAAATCACGGGAGACGGAGGCCAGGCCCGAAGACGGGGAGAATTTGGTCTATCACGTTTATGCCATGGTTCGTGGTGCATCCACTGATGTGCAACTGGAGAAGGTGGCCAAACAAGGACAATTGGTAAGAACATTGAAAGATATTTCGGCGAGCTCGATATACGGGAGGAGATCAAGGATATTGGAAGGAGAGGGAGATTCATGAAGGCTGTCCAGGGCCAATTCGATGGATCGTCCGTTAGAAGCACGTCAAACATCCTGGCAAATCCTAGTCAGGGTGTGCATTCTACCAGGAAAAAAGCGAAGAAGTAGCTTTACTCTTTGCCAACAAATTGTCGCACAGCCCATGCACCGTAGGCAGTCAACGTGATGTATATACCTTGGAAGTACGATAATCATTAGCCTCATGCCTTTCTGGTCGGTAAGCAACGTACCAGATCCCATTACACCAATGATTCCTACAACGCTGACCACTGTGAACACACTTCCGGCTCTTTGCAAGATTCGATCAATTGCATCCAAAACATTAAGCAAGAGTGACTTCTTGCTCTCTATTTCGTATTTTGTTCCACATTGAGGACACTTGAGTGCGTTCCGTGCACGTTCTGGAGACTCTCCTTGTGCCGATTGGATCCATTCAAGAAGACATTTCTCATGTGCCACGAGAGTGCAATTACATGGGTGTGTCCAAGAGCGTGCAGGCCCGTCGTACACTGAATAAGAAGTGTTGGTTGGCTTCTGATCTGTCTGTGGCTGAAGCACCGACCTGCGTCATAGGGTTCCTCCTCACGACAGATAAAACATAGTTTCACCTACGGCCATTAAACCTATTTAATAAGACTATGACAACCAGTTTGAATCGTAACCTACGCGAAGATCGTTGACAGTGGGATTGCGGGTTGTCGACATTGTCGTCGGGGATAAGCTTTATTTCCCACGCCGATATAATGGTAACTATTTCATCGCTCCTTTACGTTCATATTGTGTTGATCTAGCCGGACCAGACGGTATGCTGAGGGTTGAACAAGGAATGTTTACCCGCATTTGAACACCAGCATATGCACGCCTCTCGTTGAGAAGATATCATCTCAGTTTGAATCGTCCACTCCAGGAGCTAGAGAAACAAGAACAAGGAATTAAAAGCAGTTTTTATAGATGGATTGAGTAAATGTATAGGTGAAGATGCGCAAGCAGAAAGCGGAAATCATCGAGATCATCGCACCTTCCGTTGGGTAAAGTACCCCACCGTTCTGCTGGGTCATTTTCAGCAGCGCTGGGCCTCACCCCGTAGACGGCGAGATCGAGGTGTATCTCTAGGAGAGTCCAAGAACATCCTTCGACGCCGAAACTGTTTCCAACTATTTTCATCACCGCCAACTGACGATGATATAGAGGAACTCATTGATGCAGCCGCTGGCTTATTTGTTCGCCCTGTTGCCGTCTTGCGTCATGTCGGCTATCCATCAGACTGGCAATTCCATGAAATACTGCAATTTGTTCTAGTTTCCCGGGAAATTAACCAACTTTTTCCACCTCGATGCTCTTGATGTCCACATCATGAGTCAAATTCCACCGAATATTTTCCCGTCCGTATAACACACTCTTTATCACTGTTTGTGTTCATCCGCTAACTACCATTTGAGTGTTTTCATATTTTGTTCTATATTTGGGATCTTTGAGAGATATCCGTCACAATTTGCACGCAAGCCGTGATCACTTACGAGGCGTCTCCCCACCCTCGTAGCTCGGTTGACCTTCCCGCTGATCTCAGGTGGTCCTTTTATGGTTAAGATGAATGGTTCTCTCCAGACGCCTCATTCTTAAATCACTTCAAACTTCATGGAGTACTGAGCCTCCATCACAAATCCTTCCATGATTTCCTCAGTGACCCTGTTCGTCCAGGTGCCTTTTGTGCCAACACTTCCGCAATTTACTGGATACTATATCATCGCTGAATCCAACACCACTACCATTATACATCAAGCTATGTCATTAAAGGGTCTGCCCCTGAACTTCTTATTTTCAGAGCTTGTATTGGTTCCAGGATGTCGTCAGTCTCTCGGTTTCACTCTCTTGGTCACTAGGAATCGAGTTTGCCGACTCCTTTCTCAAGCTGAGGTCTTTCTCCTGCCTCTCGATGTCGTTACCCCATGATTACCGGGACTCTCGTCGATTTTTTGAGGACGTTCCCTTCCATACTTTGCGACAGCCGGCAAAATTTGATCGCCGCAAGTCTCTGGATGCTAGAGCTCCTTGGTTCGACCTTCCGTAACATTTTCGGTATTCCGGGAACTGCCCGAACATTAGCATCCCACACCATATTTGAGTGTATCCACATCGATGAATTTGATGCTCTGTCCCCAGGATTTCTTTCAGTGCGTTTTAATTATGATAAATTAACTCACACATTACCAGGTGACTAATAAACCCGAGAAAGCAAAGATCATCCGGCGATATCATCCTCGTTATTTAGCTCGAGCCGTGCCACAGCTTTTCTTTACACTTTCTCCTGCAAAAAGTCTGTTAAGAGAACAGTGGGCTTGATCTTGGGCATGATGGAGAAAGTAGGTTAGATGGTAATAAGAATTTGATACGGAGAAGCGGTATTTCCATCATTTCACTATCCGGCGGTCGTGGATTCATATACAAAGTGATTAAGTTCACTATGTGGTCAAAAAAGGATGCAGAGGAAGACACAGAGGGAGAGGGAAATGACCAGGTAAACAATCAGCAAAGGGGAAAAGATGCAACCGAGCGTCAAATTGAAGAACACGGTGAAGCCAGTAATGTTCAGGATTAGGATGACACGAAAATGGTGAAAACAAAGACAAAGACAAAGACAATGGTGATGGACGGGAGCATGTGAAATTCAGCTGACATCGTTAATCCATCCTAGATACGGAAATGGCCCTGAAAAAAGGAAATGGCATCTATATATCATTCTTTTGGTTTGGATCTTCGTTAGAGTTGTCGGTATGTGCTGTGCATACAGGGAGATGGATATGTCTTGAACGAACCTTGTTAGTGAATCAGTGGCGGAGACTCGTCCAGGAATTCAATCACTATGTCCAGTGTGCCGCCGGTATAGTTGTAGTCATAAAGCAATCAATGGGGTAAACATATATAATAGATTAGTTTAACTTCTACTCCTGGTAGCATCGGCAGCAGATATGCATATCGTTCTGTCCTATAGGCCACCGAAACTTCGCACTTCTTGTGTTGGCCTTGTAAGTGATTAATATACGTTATTTGATCCGCTTTCATTTTCTTTGCTATGGCTTCAGCTTCTTTTTGCCTCCCCTATTCCCACCTAGACGTCTCAGACGCCGAGGATAATAAGCGATGCGCATATAAAAGAATGCGCACATGTGCGCCTACAAGCACCTGTACACCTTGATTACGTACATAAAACAAGGTCCCCCTGTGAGAGAAGACAGAAACCCCGGCGAGCTCTGAGGATGACTGTGGTACGATCCTCTTTGGGCTATCTCGCTTTCCAACAACAATGTATCATCGCATCTATGTGTCACACTAAAACAGCTTGCAATAAGGTCCACACTCATCGACACCTCAACCATCTCACTTTCCACGGGCTCAAAAAACACAACCGTCATCATACTCCCGCTATCATCTTCCTTTCGTCTTCACCCCACTGCCACTGCTGATGTCACTCATACAAATCATCTCCATATCCCTCGTCCCGTACTATCGTGCTCAATGCATGTACAACACATGGTGTATTTGCTGAAGAGATATCGCTCTACGACGTCATCCGTCCACTCTTCATTATTATATCTATAAATACACGACATGTGTGTGTGGATACCTAAATAGGGACAATAAGTGCATACCGTTGTAAAGTCCGTCAGTTGTCCACGGTTCCTTCCAACAGTATTGGCTAGTGTTATCGTGACCAGGCCGATTCATCTAGTTAGGGCATTTCGGATCTATATATCTGTCATGTCTTGAACTGGGATCTGTAGATAGCCATTTATAGTAACATTGCATCGCCGCGTCATCGCCGTGGACAAACAAACATGATCATTATTACATTGTTCATCTGCGTTTTGGCGCCAGTTCGCTTGTAGTAGAGTATTTCGTTCAAGATTCACTCACCACGCAGTTCATTTGGCCAAACACTACATTGTCTCCTGTTGTATCACATTTCATTTCACATAAATTCATTGTAAATTCATTGTGTAACAGACCTGTTACGTGGGAACACTGATATTTTTAACATAGTCACTTGATCAAGTTTTACTCCTCTGAAATCCGGTATCGTCTCTTTGTAAGTGCAGTCAAGTCTCAGGCAAAGGACTCGAAATCCAAATTATCGAAATCGTAGATCTGAATAGTTGTGAAGAAATAAGACTGACCTGTTCTTTCCTACATGATTTGTGATCAACGCTCGCATGCTATTATGGTCCACACAGCTTTCTCTTCTCTTGTCCATTCACCACCATGTTTATATTCCGTGAAGCTCAGGACTTCAAAATTGGCACCTTTCATGTACAGTAAACTATCAACAATCAAGATGACCGGTCTGGTGAGTGGTCTTGTTTTTCACACAGATGGAGTGGTAGCTAATCAAGCCCCAGGTATTGATATCCTCTGTGAAGCCTCCAGTCCAGGGTCAGCATTTGATGCACAGGACCACTATGATCATTGTTGCTTCCTTGGTACTCAAGAACCGTTATTGTCAACATCATGAATTGGGCAAGTGAATCTGTTGATGCGCCCTTGTCAATATACTGGATGAGGGGATCAGCTGGAGTGGGAAAATCGACTACCGTTCAAACAGGTGCTGAGAAACTGAAGGAAACTGGACACCTTGGTGCTACATTCTTCTTTACTGTCAAGAAGCACCATGATTCCTACCGCCTGGTCTCTACCATTGCTTACCAACCTACTACTACGCTACTTATTTCGTCGGTGTTGACGAGAGGGTTTCCAAGGACAAGACTCTTGTTGAGAAGATTGTCTCAATTTAAATCGCTTAATGTCGAGCCACTCCAGGAGCTAGAGAAGCAGAGGAAGGGAAACAAACTGAAAGCAGTTTTAATATATGGACTGGACGAGGGTGTAGGTGAAGACGTGTAAGCAAAAATTATTATTATCTCTCGTCGGGGTAATACAATGGTAAACCATGCATTGAGATTGAAGATCTCTGGCCAGCCCTACATCAAACATTTAACTTGGTGCAAAATCGAATGCATCATTGCTAGATGAAATTCCAACCAAACCATCATTCCTGTGGAGTCCTTTTTCAAGGAAGGAATTTATGAGTGCCATCAACACGTGCAGTAATTTGTCTGCTCCAGACCCCAATAGAATTTCATGGAAATATCTTAAAATGATTGTCAAAGATGAAGAATGCTTAGGGAACATTGTTAATATTGCTAACATGTGTATCAACTTAGGACATTGGCCATGACACTTCAAGTTGTCTTTGTTCATTATTATCCCTAAGCCTAATAAGGCTGCCTATGACTCTCCCAAATCCTTCCACCCCATTTTTCTCCTGAATACACTGGGAAAATTGATTGAGAAAGTTATTGGTAAATGCTTACAATTTCACTTGATAGCAAACAACTTGGAGGACTCAAACAACAATCAATGATGGATGCTAGAGTCTTTCTTACTCACCTTATTTACTCTAGATAGATTAAGAATATCCAAACAAGTATATTGGCATTTGACATCACCCAATTTTTCCCATTGCTTAATCATCAGCTGATTTCTCTTATCTTGGACAAAGTAAGATTCCATCCTAAAGTGTTCTTTTCTTTTCCAGCTATTTGGTGGCCATAAAAACCATTATTTATGGAATGATATCATTTTTCCTTCTTTCAACATGGATGTAGGTGTAGGTCAAGAGTCTGCTCTATCTCTGATCTTATCTATAATTTTTATCTCTCTTATTTTTCATATTTTTGAAAAAAGAGTAAAAAATCTAGAAATTCCCATATCATTTATTTCATTTGTTGACAATGGTCTTTTTATTTCTCAAGAGAAATCTTTGGATAAAACAAATGCTAATCTTTTTTGTAGTTACAACATCATCTCCCAGAGCAATTTGGTCTCATTGAGCATTGAAAAACTGAAGTTTTTCATTTTTCCAGGTTATATGGCCTCTTCGGCTCTTCCCTACTGGATCTCAGCCACATTGGAGGCCCTATCCTTCAACCCAAAGATTTGTGAAAATATCTGAAGTTTATCTTTGATAAAAAAAATTTACTTTTCGTCAACATATCAAATTGTACACTAATAAAGCTCTGTCTATAGTCAAGTGCATGAAAATGCTCAGAAACTTGATATATAGACTTCTTTCTTGTCAGAAACACCTACCTTCTATAGCTTTCCTCTATGGCATTACAATAAAGTACTATTATCTTACCTACTTAACATGCTCAGTAGAATGCAACAAAGAATAACACTATGGATTCTTAGTGCTTTCCATATCTTACCCTCTATAGGAATAGATATCATTGCTGGTCTAATTCCCATCCATCTACATCTTTGCAAACTGAGTGGTAGACACTAATTACAAATGTCTATGCTCTCTCAAAACTATTCCATAATCACTTCTTGAAAGAAGACATACACCAAACTCTCAACCTCATTGTCTTTTCTTGGAAAATATGACTTTCAAGCAACAGCAAAAAATTAAGAGTTTTATTGTTGACACCAACAACTATCTCAATAGAGTTTTTCATCTTTGAACTCTAGTGAATTCTTTCTATGTCTTTGACTGATTGATATTTTCTCTAATCATATATCTTTTCACAATGCCAATTGCTGCTCTAATGAGAGTAAAAAATCTCATTGCAACAAACTTAATCAACTTGTATTTAATGCTTCATCAAAACCAAATATAGTCATTGTTGTCTCAGATACTAGTATCAAAAACAATGTTACTATATCTATTGCTCATGTTCACTCTTTTAACAACTCTTTGAAGAAGACACTTTATCATGCCATTGATATTACATTAATAGAGGTAGAATTATTTGCCCTCAGATGTAGGATTAATTAGGTAATTCAAATATCTGGTTCTTCTCATATTATTGTCATCATAGATACCCTTCATATGGCATAAAATTTTTTTGACTCCTTTACACATTACTATCAACTTCAATTGATTGTGATATGAAAATATCTTAGAGCATTCTTCAATAGTCATTTGGATAATTCCATAGAATTTTGGAATTGTTCTAGTGATGAAAAATGGCAACTCTATACTTCAGTGGATAAGGTAACAAAGAAATTTGACCTTATTCCACTTTATTCTAGTAAAGTGTCATAGGACTTCAACAAGAAGAAGGAATGTGACAATATCATCAAAGAGTGGTGTACAATCTTCAAAATGTCAGATCTTAAGAGAAGAAAATTTCTCATTCTCTTAAATAATGATTTTTCAGTCATTGAACCCTTCTATACAAAAGGAAGTCTATGGATCAAGTAATTCAGCTTCTCAAACTCACTCTATACTCAAGCTACTTGAGCCATTACTAATCATGCTCCAATAAAAGAATACAGACTCAGATTTTTTCCAAGAGAGGAGCTCAGTTATCTATGTAAGTGTTATATTCCAAACTCCAAAACATGTCTGAGACATATTTGACTTCAATATGATATTAAATCCCCACAGTTATTTGGCTTTATTTGTGCTCAAAACTCTGTTGGTGGTTTGGTACTTTATAATAGACTTAATTCCATCAAAAGTCTGCAGTTATTTATCTTTATTTGAGTCAAAATCTATAGTTATTTTTATCTGTTTCTGTTGCCTAATTATTTTCTTCAAACTCTGCAAATTTACTTGGACTTTATGCAGAGTTTTCTCCTCTCCAAATCTGAACTCCTATTTAGTGTTTCATTACTGAAACTTGCTCAGAGAATCTGTTTTAATTACTCTTTTTGGTTATTTTATGTATTTAAGGCTGGTGATTACTTTGTAATAGCTAGCCTGATAATTGACTAAAGTTGATGCTAAATCTCCAGTGTTAATGGTAATGTGCTTTACTCCTCATCTTATAACTTCTTACAAGACCATTCTGTGAAATTGCAACCACACAGCTTGTAGAAGACACAACACATAAGTTGAGGCCAAGGTTGTTCCAACAAGTCTACATCACTAAGCTCATTACATGTCTAAGCTAACTCTGCAGACTTTCACCTTCAAGTGTAAACTGCATCTAACAGCAGGTTATATCTAATTGAAACAAGATATCATATTCTTTATGATTGTAGAAGATTTAACAAATACTGGAATCTGATGAAAGACATAATTGGTCAGTTCATTTCCTTT
>Ga0157357_1000138_pt1 | contig 29208 bp, 32 predicted proteins | sample AttcapACBM1_FD_111485 | JGI IMG/M metagenome (GOLD analysis project Ga0157357, IMG submission 111485) | Fungus gardens microbial communities from leaf cutter ant in Botucatu, State of Sao Paulo, Brazil - Atta capiguara ACBM1 | ecosystem: Host-associated > Fungi > Mycelium > Unclassified ... | reverse complement strand
GATTGCGGCAGCGGCGACGAGGGAGCTCTGGCAAGCAAACAAGCAGAGAGTGAGGAAAGAATACACTTTCATGGCAGCTCAAGTGAAAGCCTGTTAGGCCAGTCCTAGTATCACCAGCAGTATTTTATACTATGAGCGTGAGCATGGGATTCCGATGTAGAGGCATATAAATAGATGCGAATACGGTGGCATCCTTTACCATGTTATCAGCGAGGCCCTCCGCATATATCCGAAATCAATGCTCAGGGTTAAGGCAATGTTGAGGCAATCTGCCTGGAATTCAAGTGATATCGCATTCCCGTGCGTTTTTCATGAATATTTTAGCGTATACTGTTCCCACCAATCTCCTCGAGTACCCCAGTGTCCCCTTTTTATGTATGGGAGGACAATTACCGTAGCGCCAACACCAACGCCATAATTCATCTGAGGTTTGAGATTTACACTTTCTCAGGACGATCATCTGTTCAATTGTGGTCATGGGAGTCGATCCCATACTTGGTGCCCCGCATGGTGCCATCTGATACCCAGCGTACGCATACGGCAATCCACGGCCGATGGACATCTTATCACCTATTTGTTTGGGGACGTACCTCCTCCACTTAGATTCCATGTCATCTAGATGAGCATTGCTCTGGACAGGTCACAACTGTGCGGATGAATAAATTCGAACTGGAACCTGCAGAAGGGCATACAAACGATATGTTTTATTAGGGATGTAATTTAATTTTGGCACTGTAGAAGTGGATTATTATCAGAGATGATGTACAAAAAGGGTGTCGATTAATTAGTCTTGGTCTTCAATTTCTGGCCCTGTCTTCCCAGGACTTTGCGTCGTTGGGCTATCATATAGGTGTATAGGATAAAAAGACCTAGATCAATTCATGAAATCAATATGGAACTACCTACTTGACATAGACCCTACCTGGCCACCATGAGATAAAGAGAACGGCACGGACATAGTCTGTCAGCTTGTGCGCGCCTTGAAGCCAACCTTTTATCAAGGAAGAGGAGGGGAGACTGGCATAAATGAGGGAAGCCTCCGAGGAGGCACCAAGCGGATACAGGACATAAAATGCGGTGTAACGAGTCCAAAGAAGCATGTTGGAATTCCATCCAGCAAGATTGAAAGCGTAAAAGGTATAACGGATGAGTTCTGCCAAGGACCAAGCAAGGACCATTGTGGAATAGAATGGATGAGACTGTGTCTAGAAGGGCAAGTGGGTGAGAATTATGGCTGGCCTTGGATGAGAGAACTGTACTTGAAGGGTGAATTGTTCGGTGATTCCCCAGACAAGGAACAAACGACTGAAAACCTGAGTCACGACCGTAGGAAAGGGGGTTCTGACCCAACCAAGGACGGCGTGCAAAACATCGAGGACTGCAAAACTCTGGACAAAAGCAGTGTGCTTTCCGATACGAAGATAGGCTGTCTGAGCGCGGTCGTACAAAGGAAAGAGAGCAGGTGGGAGAGAGATATTCAAAAAAGGAATGTGGGGGAGGAAGGTAGAGAAGGCTGAGTTTCTGGGCAGATGATAGGAGGCGGATTTGCCATCCAGGTCAAAGAGGTGGACGAGGAGGGAGGTGAGGATATGAGCCCATCCGAGGGCGGAAAAGATATTGTAGGCGATGAGATAGACTTTTATGGACGGATGGGTAGCTATGAAGGAGTGGATTAGAGAAGAAAAGAAAAGACAGCACACTCACATTGAGGACGGTGGGTGAACATGGTAGGGGTATGTTTACATAACACTTAGACGGAGAGCGATTTTTTGGTGGACGTCGAGTGGGATGACAAAGATGGTTACATAACAAGGTAGATATGCGAAGCATGTCCTCTCTCTCTCTCTCTTTCTCTCTATCCACTATCCTACCAGAAAATACAATGATTATTATAAAAAGCAAAAGAAGAAGCTACTCTTTGGTCTCGCTTATTGCTGGCACATCGGTATCCATCTCTTTGTCTGCTGTTCCGTCAGGCTTGTTTTCTTCTTGCAGAGGGCCAGGGTTTTCAGCGGAACTAATTGTGGGAAGGGAGACGGGGGTAACTGGAGGAAGGGCGGAAGGGGCGCCGAGAGCAGCACGAAGAGCGGCGTTTTCAGCGCGGAGGGTGGCGTTTTCAGTACGGAGAGCAGCATTCTCGATCTGGAGCTGATCGGCATGGACGCGACAATGTTCCCAGCGGCGATTTGCCTCGTCTGCCGAGGTGAGCGCGGTGTCGAGGAGCTGGGAGCGAGACTCGAGAGCCTTGATGTGTCTGTCAATGCATAAGCAGAAGGAGTTTGGAAAGGGGCAGGAGAAACTGACTGATCCCTGCGCTCGCGGAAGGCACGCTGAGCTTTTCTGTTTTGTTCTGCGCGCTTGCTGTTGCTAAGGGTGCGACCTGAGGCGGATGTATGGGGCTGCTGGTGGGGATCGGACTGCTGGGGGAGAGGAAGGCCACCGGGGGGAAGACCGCCGGGTGTGTAGTCTGCTGGTGCAGCATAAGGGAAGCCTGGAGGGAGGGGTGGGGAGAGGTGCATGAGGGTGTGTGGAGGTGGGAGGACGTGGTGGAGGGGCTGGTCGGGGTTGGGGGCGGCGGCGACGGCGGCTGGAGACTTGCGCTTGCGGGTGGTCCGTGCGGGATGGTTGATGACGGGCTGGTCGTCGCGCAGGCGCATGGTCTGACCCGCGTCATTCTGCACAGGCTGGCCTCCGTTTGCAGGCGCCGGAAAAGAGAGCATCATTAGTAACTGGCTGAAGTAAGGCTGAGTCAGGCTGCCCCCACACACAGTCACAGTCACACCACCTGATACACCATCACCATCACGTGCCATCTCCCCATCTCGCCTCTCTCCCTCATGCCCCCCGCTTCCTCCCGTTTTTCTCTCCACAGATCCCTCTTTCCGCGCTCGCAGCACCATCCACCAGACTCACTCAATCAGGACCAGGATTCTTGGACCACCTCTTCTCCTTCGTCTCGTTCCCCAAAGAGGCACCGTATCCCCTTTTATCAGCGCAAGACAAAGTCCCCGTCTCTAGACTCTTCTCCCTCAAAGCCTTCGTTTTTTTCTCGTGTCGTTAACAAGGTCGTTCCCTGCGTAACTCCCCCACCAGACAGCTCTCCTCTAGACCAGCCCAAAGACACTCACAGTCCTGACTCTCATGTTGCAGAGATCAAGCTTGCTGATCTCTTAACTTCCTCTACCGCTGACCCACCCATCGCCCCTCACCCACAGTCTCCCGCCCCCGTGCTTCTTCATGTTCCCATCACTCCTGCCTCTCCTCTTCTACCCCCCAACCACACCGATGCTCCTCCTGTATCAACTGCAATCCAGTCTCCTGGGTCTGTGGATTGCAACAACTCATATACATCTCCCGATGTCATCCCACATGGACAGGCTGCAGTGCTGGACGAGCCCAAGCAAGAGCAAAGGCTCATATGCAGCCGCGGTAACGGAATTCCCATGGGTCCCGTCAGTCCTACCTTTCTTTTCCCTACCACCCCCTTGCTCACAACGCCTCATCCACAGGACGGTCTTCCAAAGCCCTTGCTGCCTCCAGTCGCTCCAGAACATGCTGGTCGTAAATGCCTCATACTCGACCTCGACGAAACCCTGGTCCATAGCAGCTTCAAGGTACTTGCCTTGCCTTGCCCCTCACTTGTCTCTTTTCCCCTTCATTTATCCCTTATCTGCGTAGCCTGTACCACATGCCGACTTTATTGTGCCTGTAGAACTAGAATACAACTGGCATCATTTCCATGTTCTCAAACGACCCGGCGTCGACGAATTCTTGAGAAAAATGGGTGAGCTCTATGAGGTGGTCGTTTTTACCGCCAGTTTGAGAAAGGTGTGTCCATTTGACTTGAATCATCATCATTATCATTATCATCATCATCATCATCCCGCTTCTGTCAATCAGTACGCGGACCCTGTTTTGGATCAACTTGATACCCATCAAGTGGTTGCTCACCGTCTCTTCCGGGAAAGTTGTTTCAGCCATAAAGGCAATTACGTCAAAGTTGGTGATTTCTCTCCCAGCAATGGCCTCACAACTCAATATAGTGGTCAGGATTTGTCTCAACTAGGGAGACCCATCTCAGATACCATAATATTGGACAACTCAACAGCGTCCTACCTATTCCATCCCCATAATGCTGTCCCTGTGTCGTCTTGGTTCAATGACCCACACGACGTCGAACTAACGGATCTGATACCATTTCTCGCTGATCTGACCAGCGTCCCAGATGTCCGAGGCATCCTTCATGGAGTGTGATAACGGCCTCATCTCATGCTGCATCAATGTTGTTGACACGTTTCGTCCGCAATGTAGAGTAGAACAACTGCTTCGCTTCCATCTAACTGACCCTAATTCTTTTCACCCTCCCATGTATTTGCATCTAAATTTACCGGGGTTAACCTTGTTTCATATCAATGAATGAATGAATCACACTCCTTTGCTCCTCTGCTAAATCGCTCTCAAAGGTTTACCTACCCAACACACACACACATTTATAAGGCACCGAATCTGACGTCACACGAAGCGCTTTTCGTGACCAACGTGATCAATGGAGTGGAGTATCACGCTATGTCTCCTTTGCATTCTTGGATCCATGAGTACCTCATCGACGTTGCCGAGCAATACGGTGTCAATTACTTTAATATCCCGCCACATGAGAAACCGAAGACTGTACAGATAATCGAGGTCCTTTTTTCTGACACTCAGCTTTTGTATTGACATTCTGATGCACCCCTCCCTCCTAGTTTCTGCACCGCGGCTCAGAAGAACAAGACAGTGCCATATGGGCTCGAGTATCAGACTCTACTCGACACATAATTGTTAAGTTCTTTCCAGAAGCAGCCAATGAGTACACGCGGTCAGTCAGTTTCAATCCTTCCTCTACTTGCAAGGTCAGAGGACAGGGCTGATAATAGACCATTAGTGTTTTCGGAAAACGACTGACGGATTACCGAACGGCGATCATCCGGATAAAAGATTTCCGGCCTTTCATTGGACGCGTTCCAATAGGTGAAAATAGAATGACCTCAAACGACACATTGGCTCTTGAATGCAAGAGCGCAGCACTTCGCGGAAATCTTGGTGAAAGGATCCAGGGAGATCCTATGAATATCACGTCTGATCGACTCATTCAAATGTGGATTGAAGGCCTGAATCATGGTGGAGGTGAAGGGTAAGTGCCCAACTATCAATTTGTGCAATCACTTCATCTTATTTTGCAGCAACGTTCTCAAGCAGCGTCGCATTGAACAAGAGAAACTCTCAGAAAAATCTAGTGACAAGGCCGTGGTTTCTTCATTAGAGCAGCCAAACCTGGATGCTGTCGTACGCAAGTTAGCAGTAGTAAGGGAAACTCGGACCAATTCAATCAAGATGGTCGCAACGAATGAACCAAAAGCCAAACATAAAACTTGGAAGCCAGTGCGTTATTCCTCACGAGGCTCATTCTCATGTCCCGACCGAGCATAACCAGAAAATATTCTCAATCTTTGATATTTCACCTGAGATCTGGACAACGCTGAAAGCTTTGCCAAGTACGTTTAGAGGTCATTGTCCTCGTGCATTTCTAATGGCCAAGCTGTGAAGTCGAGGGGGAAGAGGTTCTACCATCGCCACTCAAACATAAAGGCGAGGTCAATGACCATAACGGGAGTCCTTGCAAGAGAGGTCGCAGTGACAACGGTTACGCAGCTTATAATCCAAGCTTCGGGAAGGTCCTTTTGAGCAGCACAGCTCAAGAAGACATGAATGACATGGGCATTGATGTCGAAGAATTTGACGAGCGGTCGTCTCAACCACTGTCGGATTGGCCGAACTCAGAGCACGAAAATAATATAGACGATGAGTTATTGATGCAATCTTCTGGTCCACCTCCAGTTCCCGTCGGCCTCCCTGCGGAATCACAACAAATGTCATTCCCCCCCAAAAGCCCCTCATCTTCGCTGCCACCAACGTCCACTGACGCTATGGAAATCCCGATATCTCCCTCTATACCAAGACTCAGGATCCCTCATTCTCAAGGACGGTCCCGCATGGTGCGAAGAGTTTCTCCCCCAAAGCAGCCACAAGAATGGACACAAGCTTCTGGGCAGGAACGAATATTAGCACCCGCTTCGGATACATCCATGTCACAGTCGCAGTCGCAGTCGCAGTCGCGGTTGCAGTCACAGTCGCAGCGACATCACGAAACACATAGTCCTGGGTTTCCTCTGACGCAAGTGCCAAAATATACGGGTCTGGAAGATGAGATGGAAGAAACAACTAGACGAAGTACAAACCGGTAAGTTGCCGTTGCACGTCGCCACGAAGTCTATTGCACCGAAATAACCTGATCTTTGATCAAAGGCGAGACAGAGAGCATTCACGTGTCATGCCTGATTCAGACAACCAAAAAACTCGTGAGCAAGTCCTTGGCGGTTGTCAGGAGGATGAAAGGCTTCGGAATGAGTTTCTACTGAGTAAGAGGAGCAGTGTCATTAAGTCACGCGCTAAATTCCAACCTTAGACACTGCATTAGCGGGAAAAAAAACTCCGGTTCAGCATGACCCGGTAACCTGGTCCAGGCCGAGTTTCATGAAAGAGCCTAGCGTGAAAACCAAGCTGGGAGGACTCAAGGCGCAACTGAGCGGGCTACAGAAGAGTGGAGGAGAGCAAGTCGGTTGGCTGAGCTGGAGAGAGCTGGGAAGAATATTATCAGAAAGTTAGAAGGATAGGATGTGACACGATGTGACTAGTGCGGATTGTGATCGTGGGAAAGTGCTGAGAGCGTCTCGGAAATCGAATCGTTGTTTTTCTTCAATGCTCATCTTTCTCTGTGTGCATTCCTGACCCCGTGCTTTCTCCTGCTTTTTCTACAACACTGTTGACATCGTATATTCATTCCAGTATCCTGTCTGCCTGGGACCTGGCCTCTGTCCGCGAATCGTCCTCTTGGAGGGACACTCTCATCCTCATTATGTCCATCTCCTTTGCTGGCCTCAGCATCGTATCGCTCCAGAATCCTTTCACGAAGCTCATAGGTCTGCTTGTTGGCAAGAGTGACATCAGGACCATGCTTTGTCTCCTTGTCCTCTCCATAGTCTCGCTTGTGCTTGGTCAGCCCTTCTTTCTTCGTTTTTCTTTTTCATCGTATTGATTTTTGCTTTTTTGTGAATCTTTTCTGCTGCGATATCGTTGGTAGCTTATCTCACTAACCCATCGGAGAGTACTTTTCGTACTTATCTTACTGAGCAGTCGTTTCGCCAACACCTTAGTCGCCTCGATGAAAACTGCGATGATGTCGCCGTCAAGCTCCGTGAAGGTGCTTCAGGGGCGACCGCATGCAAGGGCATAGATCCTGTCACTAGTTACATATTGCCTCTAGATGACTCGTCCCTCTTTCATTTCGCTAATCGTGCATCAGTTTCCTTGCGGACCCCCAAGCATGTTTTTCATAGTTTTGGTATTTTTACCATCGCAGCCATGATTCCCCTGCCAAAACCGTCCAGGCGTGACGATCGCAATGGATTAATGATCTCAGATTCTTGGTACATCGGTGCTTTCGGAAAGTGGTGGCGAGGCGGCGTTTTGGAAACTTGGTATCAGGATGTTATTTCGAGGTCCAAGGATGAAGAAAGTTGGAGCTCGGGTATTCTCAGTATGAAAAGCTTGGATATGCTTCAAGATTTTGCTGGTAAGAGATCCGTGTGACATCCTTTGTCGATGGCATCTCACTTCTTTGATAAGGTCCCATTACAAAGTTAAGCCTTCCCGGTGGTTTTGTCGACGGCTCTTCCCCTAGATTGCGCAACCGCGAGCGCTTAGCGTGCAGGAATTTAATTACAGCTTCCCGCAGCTTATCTCCACCTCCACTGCCCAAGTCTGCATCGTTACCGCTCCATGCCACTCGTAGTCTGCCACCAGCGCCTGACCGCTCGTTAACGGTGGCGTCTCATCAGCCATCAGTTCAGCCACAGCAGCCGCCTAATGTTGCAGACGCCAAAATTGGTGTACCTGTACCACCTCGGTCCCCTTCGACGCTGTTTGATCAATCACCCCGTATTACGCAGCTACTTGAACAAATTAGTACTTCCAAGTCATCTCTTGTTGATCTTCGTACACAACTTCTCGATTGTCAAACGTCCACATCTGAAAACCATACCTTGCTCCAGGAAGAACTAAGTTCTCACCGTGAACGCAAACGTGTTGAGGATGTCAGCAAGCTCGAGACAAAGTCCCGAATGAAGACACTTGAGGATTCAAAACGGTCTGCAGAATCTGTGAAACGAGATGCAGACAAGCGATTGAAATCTGTTCAATCTACTCATGATTATACAACTCGGCGTATTCAAACACTCGACGATGAGACAGCGGCTCTTCGGAAACAGACTGCTGCTGACGAAGAAAAGCTACAAATAGGCGTCAACGAAGTTTCTTGTGCAGAACGCGAACTCGCAGATGAACTTGAACTCAAGAAGCAGGAAATTAAGGAGGCAGAGGACGTTGTTGCAGCTCTTAATCAACGTGCAAGGGAGTTGGAAGATCAACTTGATGAAGAGCGCGAGAAGCTAAGGAAGAAGAAAGGCCTAATTGAAAATCGAAAGGCAGAGCGATTACAGATTCAAGCTCGCTGTTCTTTGTGGTCACCTTCCCAGAACGGTTTCATAGATTCAAGCAATAGACCGTTGGGATTGAATGGACAGCCAGAATGTGTCCCATATCAACACCTGATGCAAAAAAACAAATTGCCAGTCTTCAATACGACGTTGAATGGTTCGGTTCTACCACAACCGTCTTCGTATACGGTCTCTGCAGATGAAGTTTCTAGACTATCTGTTGCTTCGCCTACCGGTCAATCATTTATACCTTCAGGACTGATTGCGTCGTTGGATGGATCTGAGAGTACTTGGACGCCATTTCAATCTGACACAGATCCCTATCTGGAGGAGTGCCGTAGTGATCAAGGTCACGAGAGCTTGGAGATGTACAGGACATACGATCCATTCTCTTCTTCGAAACGGAGCTCATTGGACGGACATGGCTATGCTTCTGCCTATGACGGAAGCGGGTCGATGCAGGATTTAGAATTCGGTCGTCGAGGACCCTGGTCAAAGGCGAGTCATGGCGACGACTCTAAGAGATTACGTTTTAGTGGCGATTTGATGGAAGAAAATGTCAATGGGCAAGCCAAGGCAAGTACAAAGGGACGGTTACCCACGCTGCCCAAGGACGAATCGAGACAAGGGTTGAATCCTGATGCTAGAGAATTCAGTATGATTTCCTCGTCGAAAAGACGAAGTCACGCATCGCTCCCATCTTTTGACAACTTGAACCCTACGGGACTTGGATCGTCGCTCATGTCATCGACATCGACGAGTGATTCCCTGTTCCTGCGTGCCTTTGCACCTTCACCTGCCGAGCGTGAGGCATTGCAACGTGCACTTGGTGGCGCAAACACGAGTTTTGAGCGTTTACCCAGTTTGAGCGATGTAGGAGGAAGCATTCCTTCGTCGCCTTCGCATATCCATGCGTTGCCTCATCACGGTCCCAATTCACAAGTGAATCAATCAGAGTTGCCTGGTTGGCTTTTTACGTTTCCCCGTGGTCGCAAGACGCAATTTAGTCCCTGGGGTGATGAAGAGCCGTCCAGTAAACCCTGAAGAGATATCTTTCTTTCTTTCTTTCCAAAAAAAATTTTTCTGTTTTTGAAATTGTCATTCGTTTATGTGATTGTGTAACGTTGTGATTTTTGAAGGCATACACATGTGAAATTGTAGGAAGTGAGTGAGTGAGTTTCATTCCCAAGTCACATGAAACATGTGTGACAATGTGTGTGCGTTTTTTTTTCATTGGGCGTATCGTATCATCAATTTTGGATCGTAAACTCAGTCGTCAAATAATGTAGAAGAGGGAACAAGGAAGTAGCTGGATTCATCCACTCTAACCAAAAAACCCAGAAGACGAAGAAGAAAGGACAAGTGAGGGAGGCCAAAAAGGAAAGGAAGGTAGGGTCCAATACAAATTGCGTAGGTGACCTATGGTGATGGTGGTGGTGGTGGGAAGGGGGGGGGGGGTATCAGAAGGATGCCGCAGGGGAAAGACAAAGATTATATGACTACCGGGCACCATCTAATACACCTCTAACGTCGTCTACGGAGCTGAGATCGGCGAGGAAGGGGACAAGGTCAGTGAGTTCGGTGTCATGGGGATCGTTGAACCAAGAGGAAACAGGCACGGCATTATTGGGGTGGAAAATGTAAGAGGCTGGAGAGTTGTCCAGAATTATGGTATCCGTGATGGGACGGCCCAGCTGTGAAAGATCCTGAAAGAACGTGAGACGGAAGAAGGGGAATGGTGGGTATGAAACCCACCTTGACGTAATTGCCTCGGTGGTTGTAACAGCTCTCTCGAAAGAGCCGGTGAGCCACGACTTTGTGTGTATCGAGTTTGTCAAGGACGGGGTCGGCGTACTGTCAGAACGATGAACACAATACAATACAATACAAGGTACGGCTACCTTGCTGAGGCTGGCGGTGAAAACGACGATTTCGTAGATTTCGCCCATCTTTTTGAGAAAGTTGTCGACGCCTGGGCGTTTGATAACGTAGACGTTATGCCAACTGTATTCGATTTCGACGGGGACGACATAGTCGGCCTGTTGTATTGACTAGACAAGCAAGGGTGAGGAGAGAGAGAGGCGTGAGAGAAGAAGAAGAAAAAACAGACCTTGAAACTGCTGTGGACGAGGGTCTCGTCGAGATCAAGAATGAGGCATTTTCTGCCTACGTGCTGGGGAGCGATGGGAGGTAAGAGGGGTCTGGGGACACCATCCTAAGGGAGTTATTAAAAAGAGAGAGAGAGGGGGGGGTATTAGGGATGTGACTCACAGGACCTACAGGGATGCCAGCGCCACCGTTGAGGAGAATGAGTTCGTCTGGGTCGTCGTCTGGAAGATCGTCAATGTCATCATCAGTAAAGTCATCGTCCTCGGCATCTGTGGTGGCGCTGCTGGGGACGGTGGAGGCGCGAGAATGCAAGTCATTGCCTGTTGAGCCCGGGGGTACGACGGCAGCCGAGGTGACGCCGTCCGACTGTGAGACGGGGAGGGTCTTTACGGGAGAAGGAGGAAGAGGAGGAGGAGAAGGAGGACTCTGAGGAGAAGGAGGACTCTGAGGAGAAGGAGGAGGAGGACTCTGAGGAGGATGGAGGAGGGGCAGCTGTGGGTCTGAGGTCTTTTCAGGAGGAGGAGGAGGAGGAGGAGGAGAGGGATGGAGTGGCCGTGTTGTGTCGGTGGCAGGGAGACAGGGAACGAGAAGCCTGAGCAGGCGTCTGAGCAGAGAACGGCGCTTGGACAATGAGCCATTCATAACTTGGGTTTTTTTGGGAGGGAGAGCAGGTTGGGTATCATTCACACGCTTACATACAACCCATGTTCACACGCTCACACGTGATTGCTCCATCATGGACCCGAATCATCATCTTCAACGCTATACTGCCCTTGAGCGCAGACTCAGTCACCTTGAACGTGTCCACCTCGACGCCAAAAACGCGGTATTTGATTTTATTTTATTTTTCCTTCTACTCTTTCTCATTCCTGCAAGCACCACGCAGAGACCCAACGCCTCAAGCAGGATCTCTCTCGCTGTCAAAAGACCCTCAGTCAGCAGACAGACCACATCCACAAACAGAAAAACCACAATGACGCACTCGAGTCTCGCATTCGTGACTTGAAAAAGGCGGCCATCGCTGACCATTCTCAAATCAAGTCCCTCAAGGCCAAGGCCACACGCCCCGATCTGCACAAGCGTATAACGGACCTTGAGTCTCAGCTTGCTCAATCCCATCGTGCTCTACGACAGCGCGATGACCATGTAGCTCATCTTGAAAAGACCCTCGAATCAGAAAATACTGGCAATGCCCACCCGCAACAGGAGGACTCGCACGAACAAGACCTGTCCATCCGTCTCGAAAATGCAAAGTCGCTTCTCTCCCATACGGCACAGTTGTATGGCCAGCTTACCGCCACTACTGTTCCTTCCACCACTCACAACCAACTCCAACAACGCTACCACACCGCCCTGTTCACACAAGGGCATCTCAAACGCAAACTTGCCAACGCTGACGACCAAGTCCAGCAACTCGCCAGTCTGCTTCGCCAATCCAACGATCGTATGGCCCTCCTCGAATCTCACCTCGCAGATGCCAACGACCAACTCGCCATCTATGAAACCAAGTTCACCGAACCTCTCTTCTCCACCTCGGCATGGCTTCCCGTGCCAACACAGGCCGCAGACCATCAGGATGTCAAAGAGGCTCAGTCTCGTCTTCATGATCTTTTGGCCACCTACTACGCCCTCTATTCCCAGCAGCTTGTCTTCGCCTACACCTCCGTCGACAACCACCTCAACACAGTCACTTCCCTCGCTCAACAACTCTCACTGGACCTCGCAAACACCCGCGCCTCTCACAAAACAACTATCGCCACCCTCGAAACAGCTCAACACCAGTCTTCAACCCTCTCTGAAGAGCTCCTCACCATCAAAGCTTCTCATACCACCCTTCAATCCACCTGCACCTCTCTCGAAACCCAAATCGCCTCTTTCAACAAGGAGCGGGAGCAACTCGTCCTCGACCATCAAATAGAGATCAAGAACGATAGGGATGCCGTAGTGCGACTCACAAGTGCCGTTCAACAAAATAGGATGGCGGAGGATGCTTTGCGAACCGAAATCGATCGGTAAGATCATTCCAGGGGCTTTGCATGGTGCTCATCCCTCACCACAGGCTGTTGGCCGAGCTCGCCGAGGCAGAACCTTATCAAGAAGCGTACACAGCATTATCGGAACAAGTCACTTCCCTCCTTGCCCGAAATCACCTGGCAGAAGAAGAGGCAGAACAGCTGCGTAAATTCAATGCGGAAATTCTAGGTCATCATAATCCAGCCCAGCGGATCTCCTATGTGGATCGGATTCGACGCGAGCTTGCCGAGACGAGACAGGTGAGCTCCGAGAAGAATCATCGCCCTCCACTCCTTCTCAACGTCGCTGATGATGGTGGTAGCGACTTGTCATAGTGACGAGAGAACAAGAGAACATCATTCAACTCAACGCAGACCTACAACACGAACTGGAAATGTACAAGTCGGTGGCCGACAAACAGAGAACGCATATCACTCGGATTCAGCGTGCACCATTGTCCAATGCCACTCGCATTATCAATTCCGTGAAATCACAACTCCTGCCGGAAGAGAGATGATTTTGGAATGAGATAGCACAATGCAGTGATATATAGATCCATACGCATGTAGAACTGAACCGTCCTATTTGCAATGGATTTTGAGCTAGCATAGCCAACAGAAAATGCTTTTTCATTGGGGTAGGTAAGAGAAGTGACATCGCTTCAATCATCGAAATTACGGTCCAAAAGATAATTTGCAGCAAGTTCCTCATTCTTGTCACACGCCAAATACGCCTCGACTGCATCTTGATGCGTAACCCCAAGGTCCTCCTCCAGCTAGGATAGGCCGGAATGGATTAGACCCTTGAGAGTACTTGGGGTGACTGGACTTACCCGTGTGATGGCGGCCCTTTCATCTTGTGTTAAATGGATAGCGTGAACACCTGGAGGAAGCTCGCCACCCTGACCATCATCACCTTCACCTTCCATGCCACCTAAAATTTGTAGCACTGAACTCGGATCGCTTGCCAGACGTGATGCAAGCTCGGGGCGTGCCGATGCAAGCTGTTGCATTAAGAAAGGAATATATTGTGGATTTTGGGCAATCATGTTTTGAAAGTGGGTCGGTGAAGAATTATCCCGTGGCAATCCACGTAGGCCCCCCAGATTGGGTCGACCCCCGTGGAGGCCATCACCGATGATACCAGCACCAGCACCAGTCCTGCTTCGCTGCTGCTGTTGAGCTAACTGCAATTCCAAGTCAGACTGGCACTGTGGCTCAGAATGATCGTTTACCTGGAATAAGTTTTGTGACCGATTGGGAGTCTGTGCTGCTGGAGCGGATGGAGTAGAAATGGCAGGGGCTGGTGCCGATAGAGTTTGAGCAAGAAAAGGATTTGGCGCCGGCGAGATGCGCCTAGGCTGTTGGTCCTATAATTCAAGGTCAACGCAACGCGACAGAGACAAGGGAACACTGACATCCATCAGATATTCCACGGCACGATCCGCGTTGTTATAGCTGGCACGTAGAGCTTCACGGACACGTTCATGGTCAAACCCCATCTCAACCATTCTGTCGGTCGCACTCTGGAGAGCACTTCCCGTGAGGAAGCCACTGCTATCACTCAGAATGGATGAAGTCGGTTCAGGGGCAACTGGAGGCGTCTCTGATGCCGCTGAAGCTGCAGTCTCACCTGGGGGTTCAATAGATGTCGGTACGGCTAGAGTGGTAGAGGCAGTGGATGTCGCGGGGGCAGCTTCTGTTGCAGTAGATGCCAAAGGAACTTGAGGTTTGGTTGGAATCGTGGTTGACTTGGGCTGGGATCAAAGTGAGAAACTTGTATAACATGTCAAGTCAAGTCAAGCGTACCTTGGCCACCATGAGGACGAAAAAATCTTTCTCCTTCACACCGCACGACTCAATAGTCTTGTCGTCTGAGAGAATTTTTCCTGAAAGGAGGTAAGGATAAATTGAAAAATTGAACATGTGAATCAATTTACCTGAATAAATGACCTTCTGGGTGGAAGCTGGATAGCCGTGAGCAGCCTCGATCTTGGTCTTGAGCGTACCGACGGTGTCAGTGGACTCGACATCGATCTGATCTGGACATGAAAAAAGGAATTCGAATTGGCAAAGGAGAAGGGTACCTTGTGGATCTTGTTCTGGGTAGTCTTCACAGTAATCTGCATGGTGGATGACAAGGGAGGAGGAGAGACGTATGACATGTCATATCAGAAAGTTATGTAATGAATCATGAGCGATATTCCGTTCTAGCTATTAGCTAGCGCGCTAACCGCCTCGCGGCCACCACAAGCCTCCTGCTCCCATTCTTCCATGGAACACCAGAAAGGTGACGACTACGTTCGTAGCCTCGCAGAATTCATTCGCAACAACGAGAAGGGACTGGCAGAGGCTGGCTTTACTCGTCGCCGCCGTTCTCCTCAACATCAGTCGGCCACTTTCTCTTTCGCAAATCCCCTCACATGGTTTTACTATGATTCCACCACGCAAAGCACTTCAAAGCCCATCAAGTCTGTTGTGCTCTCAACAGACCTTCATCATCTATTCTACGTCCTCATGCGCCAGGAAGAACTCGGCTATGACGTCGGCACTCTGGACGTCGAAGTCGATAACCCCTCCCGTCCAACAAGCTATATCATTTTGGAAGAAAAAGACAGATCAGATACCCTCTCTCTTGCTTCATTTCGCTCCTCTCTTTCTGCCGTCTCGAACCTTTCCCTTGGTGTTGGTTGGTGGTCTCGCCCCGAAGTCACGGACATCAACTCGGAACTCAAGTACATCTTCAGCAGCTTCACCAAACTCCCTGCACTTTCAATCTGTGGTCCAAGTAAGAAGATGATTGTTGAGACACTTTCCGATATGCCCTCAAAGAATGCTCTCCCGTTGGATGCCTTCAAGAATTTGCAAAGTTTGGAATGCACAGACATCGACCCACGTCTTTTATTAGGCTGGGATAGACTGGCTGAAGGTCTCAGGAGTCTCAAGATTAAGAGGAGTGGCCTCGAGGACGTCGCAGATCTATTCATCGGTGCAGTCGTGGATGATCAGGCCAGACGAGCAGGCAGCAGCAGCCGCAAGCGGCGGCGAAATATCCCACATCACTCTGGCAAGCAGTTTACACTTCAACCGAGCCAGCTACCCGACACTGTATTTGAGGTGGAAGAGGATGGGGAGGCATCCGAAACGACGTCTCCCTTTCCCTCAACTCGACTCTCATCTCTCAAATGGGCCTTTCTGCGACATTTGTCACTCGCAGACAATGCCCTGACCACTATACCACAGGAGGTATTTCCATGTCTTATCTCTCTTTCGCATCTGGACCTTTCATCCAATCTTTTCGTATCTATACCAGCTGGTTTGGGCGCTCTCCATAATCTCATCCATCTTAACCTTGCCGACAACATAATCGACTCTGTTCTGGGTATCTATCTCAATATAGGACATGTGCTTCATATTAATCTATCGTCCAATCGACTTGAGTCCATTTGTGGTCTCGAACGTTTACAGGGTTTGGAACGTGTCGACCTCCGTTGCAACCACATTGAACAAAGTGCCGAGATCGGTCGACTAGCAACTTTGCCGAATATCAGGGAGGTTTGGATAGAAGGAAACCACTTTTGCGAAATCGAGGAAAACTATCGAGTTATTTGCTTTGATTACTTCTGGAAGGAGAGAAAGCTCATCAGCCTCGATGGAAGTCCTCCTGGATTCTACGAGAAGAGTCGCCTCACGGCTCCTCCCCCAGAACAAATGACGTCATCTAGACCTCTCTCGACTGCTTCCTCGCCGCCCATCGTGGCAGTAACGCATAATCACCTACAATCACACTCGGTTGACAGTATTCCTTCAGGCAATGCTACTGCTGCTGCTGCATCAGCTACGCCTGAAACATCCAATCCATCTCCCAATCTCTTGCCCGTTCCTGCTGTGGGTATGAAAGGGCCGCGGAAGAAGATGCGCATTGTCGACCTTGACGGGAAAAATAACGAGGGCGGTTCCAAAGGAATCATGCACAGCCGTCATCGTTCGCTTGACTTGTCAAAGGGAGTACGCAGGGACAAGATCAAGTCTGCGCCAGTGGTCGAGTCAGAACGGAAATGGAACCAAGTTGGTACAGTGAACTTGAAAGAGCTTTCGACACCAAGAGCGACTAGTCCGACGGCTCCAGAAAGCCCATTCTCTTCCGACATGCCTGCCAAGTCCCGGCAGGTGACAACAGACTTTGATTCGCTATCTCGTTGTCATCAGACCGAAATTCCGCAGGTGATGTCTTTGGCTGAAAATGCATCCAGATTAGAGATTGGTGATCCAGAGCCAGGTCGTAATAGTGCGGCGCTGAGCTCTTGTTCAAGTCCTCGGCGACTCCTCAGTCTATCTGACGAAGGAGAGGAGATTCTGAGCAGTGCTGAAGCCTACAGAAGACGCCTTGAGGCTTTGAAAAAGGACATGGGAGAGGGTTGGTTGCAGATTTATAGTCAGACAGAGGTCCCGCTGCCGTCGTCGTAGCTGTTGTGTTGTAGTTGTAGTGAGACGAATGAATGGACAGCGTGTTTGTGTGACCAGTGTGACAAGGCCAGGAGGTCAAACATTTCTCGTTCCAGTTTCTATTCATCTCTCTCACTTCTCTTACTCCCAGCCGACCTACGCCTGCTACGTCGTTCTTTACTTCTTCACTTCAGCAGTTTCGTCCATCATGGGTGCAAATCTATCAAAGGCTCTTGGTGTGCTGATTCCCTGCAGTTCCCACCTTCCTTGTCTCATGAATCATCTTCTCTTTTGGACTAGGCAAAATCTTTGGTAACAAGGAGATGCGGTTGTTAATGTTGGGGCTTGATGCAGCCGGAAAAACGAGTGAGCTCTTTTCATCTTTCTTGCGCTTGAATCAGCGCTCATCTCCGACTCAGCTATCCTCTACAAACTCAAGTTAAACCAGTCTGTGACTACCATTCCCACTGGTGCGCCTACATTGTTGAGCATGCTCTACCCATGACATTGACCTGTCCTCGTGTGTCCAGTTGGCTTCAACGTCGAAACTGTAACATATAAGAATGTCAAGTTCAATGTTTGGGATGTTGGTGGACAGGACAAAATTCGTCCTCTTTGGAGGCACTATTACACTGGCACGCAGGGTCTTGTGTTCGTTGTTGACAGTCAGGATAGAGAACGTATCGAAGAGGCTAAGCACGAGCTTCATCGGATATTGAGCGACAGAGAAATGAGGGATTGTCTGCTTCTTGTGTTTGCAAATAAACAGGATCTTCCTGGAGGTAAGATTTGCTATCTACGCCTCGCTGTAACGCTGCTTATTTGTGTATGCTAGCCATGTCACCTGCCGAAGTGACCGAGAAACTTGGACTTCATAGAATGCGGGATCGTTCTTGGTATGTGCATCCGAGGTACGTGTGACATTCGGTTCGGTTCTCTGACTCGTGGCTAACGTCCAGAAAGCTGCGCAACGACAGGCGAGGGTCTGTTTGAGGGGCTGCAGTGGCTGTCACAGAACGTCAAGAAACGCCAGCAGTAATTGTTCTGGCCTCATTACGCCCTTGATACGTCTGCTTTGACATGTGTCCTCCCAGCTCAAATACCCTTTCACGCCATTTAACTCACCACTCATGCCCACGCACGAACCTGTTCACGTACGAACCGTTTTGTCTGTTCTTATACCGTTATCTGTTATTCCCACGTCTATGCCTCTTTTTTCTTTTTTCTTTTGAGAGGTGGTAGGTCTACATACATACACTCTAATGGATATGCCTGTTGCTTGGATGAATTGGTTGTTGCAACATAGACAGTGGCCCCAGATTTTGCCCAGAGGCCAGATAATCAGGTGGGTTTGCAAAACAGTGTTATACCTGTCTGAATCTGCCCTGCAAATTCTGTTTGACTCTGTTTATTACTTCATAACACGGCTTCTCCTCGACATGTCAACGCCTGAATATGATGATCTCATTGAGGTCCGTCTGCAAAATCGACTTATATGGAGAGGTCTTGATGATTGAATTTCTGCAAAGGCAGAACTCACTGGAGAAAATAAAGAGGTGTATCTCTTTCAATGGTTAACAACTACGCTGGAATATATCAAGAAAGCTCCCATAGCATGTTTCTCTGAATTGCTTTGTTGGTTCATGTCCTGAACACCACCAGTCAGACCTCAAAGCTCAACAACAGGATATAGAGAAGCAACTAGTCAAGATTATCTCCTCACCCGATCCTTATCCTACACCAGGTCGTGTATTCCGAAATCTCGTTGGAAAATGCTTGGTGGAGGTCTATACTCGAGCAGAAACGCGGTTAATGTTTGATACATTGCAAGTTTTCCTCAAGATCGCAGGAGATTTTAAGGCACCGGTTGAAAGGGATAGTAGTAAAATGTATGTTTCTCCAGTTGGGAGAACGTTGGGCTCATCGATCTGAATAGCGCTGCTCTATCGTGTGTGGGTGATGTCATGAGCGTATTTGGTGCAAACGTGAGTTACTTTTCGAGTAGCTGATTTTTTTCGTAGTTTTCTGATTCTGTAGGTGATGTCCTTAATGGCAGAAATTACGGCCGTGACGCTTAGAACTGCGAAGTCGTCCGGTGTATGTTTGTATAGTCGCAATTCTCTCAGGTTTTCTGATAGAGCTACTTGTTAGTCCACACTCTTAAGATACCAAGCACTCGTCGCGCTCAAGAAATCCATCTCAACTGGAAAGCGAGCTATCACCGATACCATGGCGAAAGACATATTTAAACAGTGTCGGAATTATCTCACAGATAAGGCACTGCCAGTTGAACGTGCTGCCGCAAGTGTGAGTTAAGTGTTCACTTCATGTTATGTGGTACTGATAGCCTGCAGGTCATCATTGTCATGTATTCATCGAATGACGGTGCCCACCCAACTATCAATGATGTCGAAGCTATCCTTAGCTTATGTGTCAAAAGCCTCGATACAGTAGATCAGCTCACTCGACATACCCTCGCCCAACTTGTGGGACACATCCTAGCATCTACGCAAGTAGAGCGTGCCGTTTCCGTGCCTGAGCTAATGCAAAAACCTAAGAGTGAACAGGAGAACACAGACGATGACGTTGTGTCTTCACCACAAGCCGAAGTGAAAAAGGCACAAGCCACACCGACCGAGATGCTCCTCCTTCTTTCGAACCATTTCAACAAACCCCACCAGTCTCGTAAAATTCGCGTTGGAGTATTCGACTTTTATGCGTCCTTGTTCACACGTTTGGGTGTTGGGTGGGTGGAAGCAAATTTCTCTCTTATCGTTGGGCATCTGATGAATGAGATTGTCTCGCGCAATTCATCGACGCGGTATGAGACACTGCTGGTCCGGACGCTTATTGGAATATTGTTGCGGGACTTGATTGGTGTGAGGATGTTGAGTGAGCAAGGGCAGATCAATGCTATCCAAGAGTTGGCAAGCAACTATTTGAAGCGTTGGCCTGCAATAATGCCAGGTCAGGCTGCTCCATTTCCCTCCGTCCTCGTCGTTGTCCTTCGAGAAGTGGCTGGACTGTTGCAACAGCTCGGTGATGCACCACCTCCGGTCCAGGATGCTCTTGTTGATCCTCTCGTCACTATCCTCGCTCATCCAAGTCACACTGTACGAGTAACGGCTTCTTGGGCCCTTCGCTGTTTCTGTTTTTCCACTCCTCTGCGACTACCCAAGACGATACTGGTATTGATGGATAAGTTACAGCGGGATCTGACATTGATCAGTACGCCTTCATCTTCTTATGAGGTGTCGTTAAGAGCTCTTGGTCACGCATATGGTCTGTCGGCTCTTGTTTCTCTGATTCCACAACGCCCTTTGTATGTGTCGTATGATGTAAGTGCGAAGGTGTTGGACATCGGGACGCAGCTTCTCAAACGTGCAAGTGATCATGACCTGAAAGTCGCTGCAATTGAGGTCGAAGTTGCCTGGTTGCTTATCGCTTCACTCATGTTTCTCGGTCCAAACTTTGTCCGGCCACACCTTCCTCAACTTCTCGTGTTATGGCGAAATGCTCTCCCTAAACCCACATCCAAAGAGTCGCAGAATAGCGCGGGACGTTCTTATGCGGAATGGAGTTTCCTCCTTCACATCCGTGAGAGCGCTTTAGGAGCAATCTTATGTTTCCTTCAACGCAACGTGTCCACACTCGTCACACTTGACGTTGCACGTCGGATTGCCTCCCTCCTCAGTAACGCACTCTCCTTTGCTAATGGTTTCATCTCCCAAAATATAGAGGATCCAACTGATTTACAACTTCCATCCGGTATGAAACGCGAAAGGGAACTCACGCTCCGAGAGCGTGAAGCCTTACTCCGTCGACGCGTATACCAGTGCTTTTCGGAGTTGGGTTTCAGCAGCATCCCAGAATCAACTCAGACATCTTTGCTACAATCCACGATGTGTGTATTTGCGAGCCCTGATGCTTATGGTGGCATCGGATCGGCCGTGCAAGCAGCGATTGCAAGTTCTGCAGGAACATTTACTTCTGTTTGGACGACGGTGGACGGGTATGGTTATGGTGTCACGAGCAATGAAATCGTTGATTTTGAAGGGATCGGAATTGAAGTTAATGGTGGTGTGGATGGTAGTGGAGTCAGTGGGATAAGGGATTATCTGAATCGAGATGATGTCGAGGTCTCGACGGATACCTTGGTTCGTCCTCGCAACCTAGTACTTTCATAACCTCATTTTTCTTCTTCAGCTGCGCAAACCTATCCTAGGTGCATGTGAACACGACCCGTTATCGCTCTGCCAAGCCAAGCTCATGTTGAATGAATATCAACTTTTCGAATCCCCTCCGCCGGCTACATCGGTCATCGACACCGCAATTGAACTCTTTGCTCGATTGTTGCCGCTACAGGAGTTGCCCTCGACAGCAAAGTATATCCAGCAGGTCTTAGAACTAGTCAGGTCTCCTAAACTCGATAAGAACGTCGGCCGCAAATCTGCTGTGTTTGTGAATGTCATCGTTGCATTCGTCTTGGTTCTACGCCATGTTATGACAACCCAAATTAAACAGGCGAAAGAGACTTTTGGGAGTCCACAGGTTACGACACTTCTTTCTCCTTTCTTGAAGGCACGTCCCATAATCCTTCATCTCGTGATTCATTCATCTGATTTCTTCCCGGTCAGGACGCCTTAACCGATGGAGACTTGGTTCTGCGATCAGCAGGGAGTGAATGTGTTGGCCGACTCGCCAGCCTCTCCGGGACAACTTTTTTGGCGAGTCAGATCAAAGACCTCGTCGATCAAGTCGTCAGTAATCGCGACCCATACGCCCGTGCAGGCTGCGCACTCGCTTTTGGAGCGATATATACCCACGTTGGTGGACTCGCGGCCGGCCCTTTGCTTGGGACCACCGTTCAAGTTCTGAAATCACTCAGTGCCGATCCTCATCCTGTTGCTCATTTCTGGGCATTGAATGCACTAGCGAGAGTCATCAATGCCGCGAGTTTATCTTATGCACAGTTTGTTCCGGGTACCTTGGGCATGTTGCTTAAATTTTACTTAATGGACTCTCATGAGCGTGAGGGTGGTATTAGCATTGGTAATGCCAATTTGGGAGGGGAGTGTCCTGCGCATCTTGTAGTCTGCCAAATCATCGACGCTGTTATCAATGTCCTTGGACCTGATATCAGGGAGTCGAGTCGGACGAGGGGGTTAGTATTGGGGCTTGTACAGGAATTTATGGAAGAAGAAGACGAGAGTATTTGTGTTGAGGCTATCAAGTGCATACAGCATTTCCTCATGTTTGCGCCCGAACATATCAACATTCCCCAGACAGTCAAAATATTCCGACAGCACCTCTCATCGCCTCGCCGACCACTCAAAATGGCATCAATCAATGCACTCTATCAACTTGTGCAGAAGGACGCACTTTCCATGTCAAAGATTGGAGGAGATGCGCTTGTAGAAGAATTATTTGGGATGTTGGATGATGATTACTCATCTGTGCAGGGGGTGAGGAACGTAATTTTGAGCTGGCTAAAGCAGACAGTCGTCTATAACCCTCCAGCTTGGATCGATCTTTGTCAGAGGATTATGTCGCGAACGACAGCATCCCAGCAGATCGTCGATGCTGTGACCGGGGGAAGGTTGAGAGATGACGAGGGAGAATCATTGAATGTTGGTGGTGCCGATTCAAGCGCTAAGGGTAGTGTCAGAGCGCTTGGGACGTCCCGGTGGAGGACACAACTATTTGCGCTCAGGTGTCTTCACTACATATGCACAACTGTTGTTGGAAGTGGAGGCAAGGAGCATCTTGATGCTAATTTTGCGCATAATCAGGACGTACCGATGAAGGGTTTGTTATTTACACGCATATCGGACTTGATCAAGATGGCTTTTACGGCATCCACTGCATATGTTGCCGAAATTAGGTTGGAAGGTTTGGTTGTTTTGAAAGATATCATTGAAGTGAGTGCTTTGTCTGCTTTGTATTGTATTTTGACAAACCAGCTCGCTGACTTGCAAAGATTTTTGCCCTATCACCGGATCCTGCTTATGATGGTGCACTATTACTCGAACAACATCAGGCTCCAATAACAGCCGCGCTTACGCCCTCATTTTCGTCGGAATCAACGCCGGAGATACTTTCTTCTGCTATATACGCCTGTGCAGTCTTTGTGGGATGCGGTGTTGTTAAGGATGTCAGTAGAATGGGGAGAATTCTGAAGCTTTTAATTACGGCCCTTGAACAATCTAAAGGTCCGTGAATTTGTTGACACCTAGAGTTGAGTGTTGATGTATTTCATCATGAAGAATTCGGCATGTTATCTATTGGCGATACAGGGGAGCTCAGTCCTAATGCTTCCGCCATGCTTAGAATATCGACACTCTCGGCATGGGCACAACTCCAAGTCTCCAGCTTGAAACAGAATTACCTGGAGAGAGTCATTGAACCATATCGTCTCAAGCTTTCATTGCTATGGATTTCATCGTTGCGTGATTATGCTAGCATTAAAATCGACTCTGAGTTTCTTCATGATTCATCCTCTGTTGCGATTGATTCGTCATATTCAAGTTTGGGCAGAGAAGTGCTATTGCCAGTAAGTCACACTCGCAGGTCAAACGTTGGTCTATGTTAATCATGTGTTACTAGTACTACACACGATCGTGGCCAACTATCCTTCGCGCTGTGGCTTCTGTCATGCAGTCGGGTAGTACCGTCATTCTCGCTGCCATGGATCAAGAATCAATGAAAACTCTCAACGGACAATCAAAATCACGTGAGGATCCCACAGCGTTCTTCTATATTCTATTTGGACTTGTCTATGAAGCATTATCTACGCCATCTCTTGGTAGTGGTTCCTCCAATTCGGACAGGCAGGTGTTGGTCATCGCATGCTTGGAGGCACTTAAATCATTAGTTCGACCCGAATATGCTGGCAAAGCTATCATGGAACCAAATATCTTCGACGAATTCATCAGTCTGTCATACAGGATAGCTATGACTGAGCCTGCAGCCGTACAAGTGTATTTGGTTGAGATGTTGAGTGTGTTGGTGTCTACCCAAGGGAATCGGTAAGTTTTTTATCATATGGTAGTAACGCTCATTCAATTGTCCATCAGACAGGCAGATGTGCTCAGTCTGACAACACCACGAGCCCATTGCCTCAGAATCTGCTCCTACATCCTCAAATACTCCACTAGTCCTTCTTCTATCACCCGTGAGTAATTTGACATATCATTATTTACATTGGCCTTGAAATATCATCGCACAGAAGGACACCCGGCAGATCATATCGCTCTTATCAACGCTTCTTTCGCTACTCTTTCCGTCATTGCAAACTCCATTGAAACAAACCAGCGAGAAGACGTCCGCTCTGTTGCTACTCTCTTGTATACTGGTGAGTGTTTGCCTCTGACACTCGAGTTAACTAATTTGATTGGCATGTACTAGATCTTCTCAAGGATGAAACATCGACTATCGACCTCATTTCACCGACCTTCGCTTCTCTTAAAGCCATTTTGAGTATACCCGTCCTTAATCAGGACGATTCGCGGGAACGCTATCAGCGGAGTGTGCATGCTCTTGTCTCCTCCTGCCTCTTGAACATTGATGGAATGAGGTACTCTTATCGACATCCTCCCTGGTAACTTCTAATTGATTATTTCGCTCAGGGGACGGGCTGGCACCATCTCTGCCAGGAAAATCAAAACCAACATGCTTGCTATCGTCCTGGTTCTAACCACCATTCCTCCAACTGTTCAAGTAGGTCGAGCCGCGATTGAGCACACATGTTTTTTGATCTCCCAAAAGTTGCTGGAAGACGAGGTGGGTCCGACCAATCCATCATGGAACCTCAGGATTTCACTCAATTACTCCAAGATCTCTCTAACTGCTGCTCAATGCTCTAAGACGCTCATTGTTGCGTCCTCGACTTGTAATTCTTTACTTCGACAGTGTACTAGACTCTTGGTCCCCGCCCTTGTTGAGTTCATCGGTAGAGTAGCACCTTCGGTTCATGATGGTAGCATCAACGAACCACAGGTCATTGCTATCACTGAAATTTGGAAAGCCTTCTCTACGTTTTTTGCCTCGGTTACAGAAGACAAACGCAAGTCAGAACCAATATCTGCATGACAGAAACCGCTAATCAGTTACTTAGGCCCCCAGATACTCACAGTTTTCCTCCCCACATTATCATTGCTACTCTCGCAAACCACTGGACCACCTTTGTCCATCAGTTCGCAAACAGTAACACAAATTTTGGCATACGCCACCATATCCCCGACCGCATTCAAGACCGCTGCCGAAAAGCTCGATCCTACAACGAGGGAGTTGCTTGAAGTATCTGTACGCAAGGCCATTGGATCCACAGCAACAAATACCCAGACAACGGTCAAACCCCAAATCTCCCTAAGATCATTCTGATTCCTCACTTTCTTCACATCGCTGTACATTGGTAGCTAGGAACTTGTGTTAAGATAAGATTTAGGCTGTGATTGTAATTTGGCCATTTGACTGCTCAGCCATGATATATGGGTACCCATTCATAGTCCAGTAAGAGAAAAAATGTATTTCAATGATTTTGCAGATATTGACAAAAGTGAATAGAAAATGTAACGAGGACTCCTTTGTCTTGATAGCCCTTAATCTTTAGTGCTTTCTAAGGTATTTCATCTTTTGTTCACAGATCAATCTCCCAACAGTCTTAGGTAAACTCTGCTCTGCTCATGAACTCTGTTGTAGATCATATCTCCAAGTTTCACCACCTAGTAACTTGTTACCTAGACTCTGGGCTGTCATATTGCCTGGAGTTTGTCTCTATGATATTCCCTTAGCTATCCCCTCTACTATTGTCTTAGCCACATATCTAACAATAGTACTTAGTACTTAGTATTTAAGAACAAGTAGATTTTTCTGAGTCTGATAATCAAGCTGAAGAAACCTGCTTATTCTCCTCAACACATCTCTAACTTTGTTGAAATCATGACCATGTGACAAGTAGTTGGTGCAACATTATTGTCCATATTTAGTTGCAACTCTACAGATAAGTATTGATGCTTAATCTGCACTGCTCCATTCTTAGATAAGTACCTTATATTTAATCCATCCCTTTTTGCATGACTAATCATGGGCTTCTAGCAAGAACTACACTAAACATCTTTTCAACACCACAACAACATCTCTTACTACTGCTTCAACCTCTTATCAAGCATAGTTCACACCAGAAGGCAAAAGCCTGCAGGGTTGGCTCAGAGTTGTACTGAGTATGGAAACCCCATAAAAAGTGCACAGTGTTGTAGGCTTCCCAGAATGACCTTAGCTTTAGCTTATGTATTGTGCTATCTGTTTGCTATATGGTTGCAACTTCAGGAATTGAGTAGAATCCAGGAGAAGTGAGTACTGATAGTAGTGTATCACTGAAGAATACTGAGGATAGAGTTCAACTGAAATAATTGATTATCAGGCTAGCAAAATACAATGTATCTACTAGCCTTATATACAAGTAGTATGGAAAGAAGAAAACTCAGAGATTTCAGAGTACAGCACTGAGTGGAGGTTTCAGTGGTGAAATACTAAAAGGGGTCAGATAAGAGAACTCCATCATAAAAAACCAAGTTCAATAGGAGTACCTCTGCCATGAAAGGCTAAGTACTTGGGAATTTGGAATGGGGTACAACATCACCACAGGAAATATATTGTGGAAATAAGGCTATCATAGAAGATGGGCTTTTGTTGGAGTTTTGAGTGGGATAACATTACTGTGGAGAACAGTCTTTGATTGAATAGACTTAGCATATGACAATGCTTTAACAAGTATTTGACTAAACAGCAACAGCTTACCTCTACTACCACAAAGACATAAAGATTACCACTGTCAGGGTATAAATCATACTCAAAAGAGAAAATAATTTGCAGAAAATTACAGAAGACATCAGATGAAGTATGAAAACTTTATCTATAATATACAGATGTGAACTTTGAATGATCTTGGCTTCAGTGGATATATTATGCCTCTGCATGTTATAGTAGTCATATTTTGGAAGGAAGTACTAATAGAAAGTGGGACATGAGGAAAGTCAAGAATCTAAGCATAAGTACCCAGATTGGTGCCAACTCTAGTCAATTTTCAAGGTAAGGAATACAGAGTATTTATGTGGCTTAAATACTAGTACTCAGTAACTAAGATTATATTTGAAAATTGGAGAAGACAGATAATTACTCTAAATATACTCAAGTCCTCAGATGGAGTCTGGAGTCTCATGGAGATGATGAGAAGGTTATATGATTAATTATAGAATAATTAGTCATGAAATAAAACCAGATTGATCTGTACTAGAAGAGTATATATAGACTAGAAGGAAAATATTGTTAGAACAACTAGGCAGAAACATAGAGTTATTATAGAGTTTGTGTTAGGACAACTGAGCAAAGTATACAAAGTGTGTGGAGTTTATAATCTTTAAAAGGAACCTAAGTTATATTATCTAGGAGTAGGATAGAACAGGACATACTTTCAAGAGGAATCTAAGAAGACAGAATAAGATCTCCTGAAGGTGGCAGCTATTATAAGTATTCTACAGTATATTCTAATCTAACAGAACAATATTGAGTACTAGAACTGAAGATAGTGGACTTTATTTTTGGTTTTCTATTTTATTTTTCTTATATATTTACTTTTTCTTTTACTTTGTCTTTTATTTTGGAGTTAGGGGTTTAGTATGATATCATAGATCACTGTCACATCACATGACTCAGATGTCACAAACACATGACATATAGAATATCATAAAAGGATTTAGAAAGGATGATGTTATATAGCATATACAATATATGTTAACCTTAAGAAAAACACATGGTTATTTAGGGTAGGCTACAGTAGTAGAGCACAGACCATTAGGTTTTAGTATATAAGGTAGACAATCTTGTACAGAACTCTCTATTAAGTTCTCTTGTGTCAACCCTATATAAGGTTCTTCTTTTTGGCTAACTTTAGGGTCTTAAGATCATAACATTGAGGTAATTAGAAAATAGTAGCAACTAGATGGCTAAGAACTCTGATGGAAATATCTGAAAGGTTATCTAGGAGGACAAAGAGTATGAAATGATGATAATAGGAGCAATGGTTGCAAATGGAATACAGAGCAATAGCAGTGTAAACTTGCAGTAGGGTTTTTACTAGTTGTTGAATACTATAACCTTTCTGTAAGATTTAGACTAGGTAGCAAATACTATAGTCTTTCTATAAGGTTCCAGATTGGTAAAAACTTATCTTGAGAATAGAATAAGGTTTTCTAAAAATAGCAACTATGTTGAACATTCTAAAATACATTCTAATTAGGTAAAACAGTGCTGACCAAGCAAGAAATAATAGTATCCAAATACAGATACTCTTGTGAAAAAATCTAAAATAATTTCTGGAAATATAAAATACTTATCTAATAGCAACTAAGAATATAAAATAATAATTACAAAGATATTGGAAGTGGTTGGAGCTGGACTATAGAGTAATATAGCTGGTATAATAAATTCTATGTTTTTAACATTGGACATTGGAGTTTTGTCAGAATTAAAGATGGTCAACTTTAATTATTTTCATTTTCTTTCTCATTTTCATTTTGCTTTTATTTTATTTTATTGGACTTAGGGTTAGAAGTAACATAATATTACATATGGCTGTCACAAATTGTCACACAATATGACTCAATATCACACATCAGTCACAGTTACATAATACTGTTACAAGTTATGGTTACATAGTATACAGAAGGATATAAAAAGATTTGGAAGCAATAATATCATATTATATATCAATGGTATATACTACACATATTTCTTTAGGATAGGCTAGGTTAGTGTAGCATAGACCATGAACCAAATGTATATAAGATAGACACTTTGTAACTAGAACTCTATCAAGTTCTCTTGTATTACTCAAATACAAGAGTCATCTTTTGACCCTACTTAGAGTCTTAAGTTATAATAAGTTTATGATATGGTAGGAATAAGAAACTCTGTATTTTTAACATCAGATATTGAAGTTTATGATCCTCTTACAGATGTCTACTTTTACAGATGTTTTGAGTAAAGTTTAG
>Ga0157357_1000137_pt1 | contig 29262 bp, 21 predicted proteins | sample AttcapACBM1_FD_111485 | JGI IMG/M metagenome (GOLD analysis project Ga0157357, IMG submission 111485) | Fungus gardens microbial communities from leaf cutter ant in Botucatu, State of Sao Paulo, Brazil - Atta capiguara ACBM1 | ecosystem: Host-associated > Fungi > Mycelium > Unclassified ... | reverse complement strand
CTCTAATAATAATATTATATAGTATATTCACTATATGTTAATCTTATATATAACACATGACTTTTAAAGTAGGTTAGATATAGTTGTACACAGACTATCAGTCTAGCATATATAATATAGGTACATTGTACCAAGAACTTCATTAAGCTCTCTTGTATTAATCTAATATAAGTTAACTTAACCTTAAATCATAAGTTATAACACTCCTAATATTATATCTCTTCTATTTAAATTTTCTTTAACTTTATACTTCTTTCTCTATCTATTTCTAATAGAGGAGATATGATCTTCTTCTGTCTCTCTACTTGATTCTAATATTGTTATTTTACTTATATTCACCACCAGATAAATCTTCATTAATATTAATAACTCTAACCTCTGTCACTTCTGTTGTAGTTTTGTCTATATTCCTTAGCTTTCTAGCTGTCTTCAGTTTCAATGGCATTTTCCTGCTATAGCTCTTTAACTTGGAATAGATCAAACCATATCTCTCCTTTTAGAATACTATTCAACTCTATCCCTCATTTAAACAAAAATCTCATAAATACCTTTCTTATACTCTGTAACACTCATAATAACTTCATTAATAGGAAAAGTCATCTCCTTAATTCTCTATCCATACAATTCAAGCAGCCTGTACAGCTTCAACTATCTTAGGTTCTAATATTGTCCCTATAGACAACAATTCTAATTAAAAGGATACTTCTGCCATTAAACCACCTAATCATTCTCAACACTTATCTACTCACTCCTAGTTAAGATTCTGGTGCAGTGATAATATTAATAAACAACTAGCCAATATACTTAATTAGATTGCTAATAATTTATCTAATACTAATCAAACTCCCAGACCTACAACTAATTCTAGGGAAACTGAAGTCTACATATCTAATACCTTTAGTAGTACCAAGCTTGATAAGTTCAATAAGTTTTCTATTTCAATGTCACCTATACTTCTACAAAAATCCTGTATAGTTTGATATAAACATTACAAAGATTAACTTTGTAATGACTAATCTTTTGAAAGTTGCCCAAGACTGGTTTGAATTAGGCCTCAACCAAAAAGATCAGGACATCTTTCAAGATTGACTATTTGATTGGAACTATTTTGTTAATAAACTCTGTCAGCATTTTGGCCTTTCAAACTTCATAAGTGAAGTGGCTAACATGCTAGATAACCTCTGTATAAAGCCTAGTAACAAAATCTCTACTTACAATATAGATTTCATATATTATGCCTTCCAATTAGGTTGAAGGAATAATGTTCTCTATCACTAGTATTACTAGGGTAAACCCAATTAGATCCAGAATTCTATTTCTAACTAGAAACAAGAGAAGCTAATCTTGTTTTAGAATATGTATACTCTGGTAATTGATTATTGTTACTAGAAGTGCAACTACAAGCACACTTGTGTATAATAGGCAGAGCTGTTGAGTCTTATTCTAGAAAGCAAAGTAAGACTTCCTTCTTTGCAAATCCTATAACCTTTCAGAATCAGTTCTGACAATCCCTAGCAGCTTTATCTACAAAATTCTTGCCTTCCAAAGCTACTAATTTATTGTTCTCTACTATTAAGAAGCAATCAAATTCTCTTCAGGCAGACTTTTCTTCCAAGCTAGCCAATAATGGTAAGTTGACCAGCAATAAGTATATCAGAGTTAAAGACAATAGACTCTATTTATTTTCTTTTTTATTTTCTTTTTATTTATTTTCTTACTTTGAAATTTAGAGTTAGGGTTTAGTATAATATCACAACTATCATATATGTCATAGTCACAGTTACATAACATGAAAGAAAAGCATAGAATTAAATATAGCTTAGCACAAACCATTAACCTAGTATATGAACTCTATCAAGTTCTCTTATATTTGTTATCTAAATACATAGAATGTAAATGTCAAAAAAACCTTTAGCTTTGGCTTGTATACTATACCTCTACTAGTCAAACTAATTACATATTTTGAAAGAGCTACTCAGGAGGATTTGTAAAGGATAAGCTCACTAAAAATATTGAGGTATATTGTTACCAACATTAGAAGATAATGTGTTAAATGTAGTTTACACCTCATTATCTGAGATCTGCAAGAGCATCTTCAAAGTCTAGAGTTAAGTAACTATATATTATCCAAGAATATGGAAGGCAAATTGGAATGATCTTTGGCTTCAGTTTATATGCTACACCTTTATAAGTCATACAGGTTGCATATTTTAGATCAGGGACTGGAGACTTAGAGGGTAGAAAACTACCTAAAGGTGGTGAGATATGTTGTTACTTGTACTGGAAGAGAAATGCTAGTTTTAGTTGATTTTCAGGATGACTACTACAATATAAACTTCTAGATTATATACTAGTTAGTATACCTAGGGTAGCTATCTAGAATATAACTGCTAAGCAAGTTACCAGTGATCCTCAGATATCAAAAGATAGAGATCCATAAAGTTGTCTTGGACTAGCAAGAATATCCAAGATGGAATAGATAGGTTTTATCCATACCAAAAGAGGTTAGAGAGTGTGAATGAGAGGTAAGTGGTTATTTATGGGTTAGAACAAATAAGGTCAGAATATGGGATATAACATGATGTTAGTTTTTGTCAATTTTCTATAAGAAAATACAAGTGCACATGGAGCTATTGTATTATACTACTGCACTATATACATGTTTTATATTACCTTATAGTATTCTGAATAATGTTTTATACATATATTGTTTGGCTTATGGTATAAATATTGGACTCTTGCAAACATTCACCTTAGTTCTTGTCTATATTGTCAGTGACTGAGGTAAGCCAGTTAATTATTCTTTTGTATTGATTCAGACTCACACTCTGTAGTCTTCTTATTACTACAAGTCAATATACATAGTTCTCATTTGTATTGCAAGTGACCAAGTCTTCTAATTACTACATTTTCAGAATAAGGATTTACAGTATAACTACCAGCTTATACTAAGTATTTATCTAAGATAGTTATCTAGAAATAGAAACTGTAAGCAAGTCACTCTGGTTCTGGATATTTTTCAGATATTGGAATAAATATTCATGAAGTTGTTAGAAAGTCTAGCAAAAATATCCAGGGTGAAATAGAGAATAATTTGTACTAAAAGAGATTAGAGAGTATAGATAGATTAGTATACATTATTTATGGGTTGGTATAGATGTGACTAGATTGGGATATGACAAGGATACAAGTTATTTATAAGTGAAAATTAGTTATAAGAATTGATTGTAACATAGCTGGTATTCTCCCTATTAGAATAGATGTCTCATCCTTTAATAAGAACATCAATTTTGGTACTAAGATAACTTGAATAAGACTAGATAACAAGTATTAAAATTGAAGATAATAGATAATGAACTTGTGTTCTATTTCTTTCTCATTTTTATTTTCATTTATATTTATTTTCTTATTTAGAACTTAAAGTTAGAATTATAGTATGACATCATATATAACTATCACAACTATTATGCATCATAACAAAGGTTCTAAAAGAATGATATTATATATCATGTTGATAGTATGTTAACTGTTAGAAAATCTACCATCAACCAAAGTTCAAGCACTTAAACATGGCTAAGCCCTATAGTTCTCTCATCTCTTTGTAGTTAACACTTCTCCCTTGCCAAACTCTATAGTCTTTATCAGATTAACACTACTACTTTCTGTAGTCAAAATTCAAGTTGCAATCCTCAATATTCTTATACTGCCCTATTCTAGTCATCACTATTGTAAGCTCTTTCTTTTTCTCAGAAATTCTTCTAAATACTTCTATCTAGGTTTCTAATTACTCAACTACTATCATTCTCTAGTTATATCAACACTGTTCTACCAGATTAAAAGTAAGTACCATTGTATTTAGTTAATTAAATATATTCTTAAAACTTTCTAGAGATTATTAAAATCTATATAGATACTGTTATTATGGATCCTACTAATTACTCTAACATTGACCTCATATAATATGAATGGCCTTTAGAAGGATAGGTTAGTAATAGTCTTGCATAGACTACTAGCTAACATATATAGATTATAACAACAAGATTCAATTGTAAGAGGAACTCTACTTGTTAATAGGTTAGTATCTTAGTAGTTGAAAAGTACTCTAGATTTTTATGATCTATAACAATACCAATAGAGAAGACTAGTCTCTTAAGATAATATTTGTTGTGGTAACCACTAGACACAAAGTCCAATAGCAGTACTACAAGTAAATCTCTTAGTAGGGATATCTAGTGGAGAACACAAGTTGTGTATTCACAAGAGAACTCGACAGGGAACTACAACAGTATTCTACCTACTATTTATATAAAGTTCTCATGGTCCATACTACGACTTCTCTATGCCTACCCTAATGTCCATACACTGTCCTCATGTCCATTACTCATCTTCCATGCATCTACCTCAAGGCTACCATGCCATGTCCATGTGCCCTGACATCATACTTTTTAATCTCCATCATACATATGTGCACCATGTGTACATCATGAGGAACCCATATCCCTTGATGTCATCCTAACCCTAGACTCTTTCTGATCCTTCTAAACCACTCTAGACTCCTTTAGGCCTATGACATCATGTCATGTGACTTCCCAGTCATGTGCCCTCTCTTCTCTCATCATAGACTAATAATAATACTACTAACTATATCTTAACTCTAACCCTACCAAAGTCTGTCCACACTTTCATCTTATAACAATATTGCCTAATTCTAAATGCTTCAAAAATAGCTAGGATATTATAAAAATTTTCTGATTTTTCATATTTTATCTTTCTTTCCTTTTCTTTTTCTCTTTTTATTTTTAGGTATAATAAGTCACATAATTACAATCACATACCATAAAGTTAGTAAAATATTATTTAGAATAAATATGGAAGTACTGTACACAGACTATGTATATATATTTCTTTACTTTAACATAAAGATTAGCTTTGTAAAGACATATCATTGGAGTAGATTAAAATATTATTAAAATGGATCATAATACAAACATTCAGAAAATCAGAGAAAATGTTATTCATGAATCAAGACAATAGAAGCATTAATAAGACCAAAAGACATCAAGACTATTCAAATTATAAAGTAAGCTAATCTAGGATTAGAGTATATAATATGTTATAATATGTACTCAATTAAACTTATATTTTCTTGGAAATTGTAAAATTTCACAAACACTGTAAACTTTGCCTAGTTGTTCTAATAATAGCTATACCAGTCTTTTTCATCAAAAGGAAAGATAATTCTCTATGATTGGTTAAGACTACAAAACCCTAAATACTATAATAATAAAGGATACTCTTTTCTACTAATCTCTAAATTTGTGTCTAAGCTTTAAGAGACCAAGTATTTAAAATTGATGGACTTATAGTTATGAGTAGACAAGTCCCTTCTTGGCAAAGATTGCCTTGATTTTAACAGCCATAGCTATGTATTCTAACATCATTCTTCTATTTGTCATATGCTCTGTGATAAGAAAATAAAAGATCTATATACAGTACTTTTACTTCTACTCTAAATAATTAAATAATTAGAGAAAGGAAAAGCCTTGCTTTGAGTTATAACAATCTAGAAGAGAGATTAGTATCTATTGCTCTCTCTCTTACTTTTGCTTTTTCTCCACTCTACTTTTTTCATAGTGTAATATGGAAAAGTATTTTCTGCCTCATCCTTTCAAGTTCTTAGTTACCCGGAACTGTATTTTTTTATAGAAGAGAAACAATTGATCCAAGACAAGCATTCCACTTCTCCTAGTAGTACCATCACATCAATCCATCCATCCATCCATCATCAACATCAACCTGTCCATCTGAATGGAACCATCACAACATTGTCAAATTCGCAGGACGATTGATAATCGGGATCAAAAAAAGGCTACCAAAGAAAAAAGCTCAAGCTCATCCTCTCTCCTAGACAGAACCCTCTTTTTTTTTTTTTACGTCGATATCCACACGTAAAATGAAAAGAAAGAAGAAGAAAAAGGTCCGGGGATGACCCACAAGCGCTTGTTTTTTTTTTACCTGGGGTTTATGAAATGATGTGATACCGGAAGAGGGAAAGGTCCGTGCGGCGATCAAATCAAATCGAATCACATCTGATCACTACCCTACTGAGATGATGGAAAGGGCGAGACACGTAGTAGGGAAGAGATAAATAAAGAGCAGAATTCATAGTTGTGATACCAACATACACGGTGCGATCATGATGGCGTGATGAGATCGCGCTATGACATGCAAGGCCATTTTAGTCTAGGCATTCTCTGGGGCAGCGGTAGTGGTGGTGGTGGTGGTGGTGGTGGTGGGGAGTGGATCTGCACGAGGAGGAGGAGGAGGGGCAGGGGAAGGGTGCCTGCTGTGGGGATGACTGGTGTCGGAGGCGGTGTTTTTCCTGGGAGTGTCAGCAGAGGCAGAAGGAGGAGGAGGAGGAGGAGGATTAGACCAAGAGTGAAGAGGAGGGTCCCTTGGAGGGGCGGTGTAGTAGGAAGGAGCACCGGAAGGAGGAGGAGCAATGGGAGGGAGATGGTTGGGGGGAGTGCGGCCGCGGAGAGCAGAAGCGGCAAGAGGACCCCGTTTGTGAGGAAACTGCTCAGGACGGGGACGTGAGTGAGTACGTTCAAAGAGACCACACTTGTTGCAGAGCTGTGCAAAGAAGATGTGTGTGTGTGAGAGAGAGAGAGAAAGAGTCAGAAAGGAAATCAGTTTACCACTTTGCCAGGAGAGAGATTGGACCTGCGCCAAGTGGAAGTGTCGGTGGTGCAGCAATTGAAGCAACGACGACGGACACGGTCACTGAGCTTGGTGGCAGCATCGTCGGTGTGAACAATAGTAACGGGTTGAGGCCCAGGGTAGGGGTGGTAAGGGTCAGTGCGGTGGTGGTGTTGAGGATGCATCGTGGGAATGGAGAACTGGTTGGAGGGATAGAGGTAAGGATGGTCGTAGCGATGATGATGATGATGATACTGTTGTTGTTGTTGTTGTTGTTGGTGTTGGTGTTGGTGTTGTTGTTGTTGGAGGTAGTGAGGGTGGGGATACGGTGGAGGATACGAGTGAGGTGAACGGCGAACAGGAGGAGTACCCAAAGAAGAACGCTCCTGAGAAGCATCCGAGGAAGGAGCAGGAGAGTGAGGCAAAGTAGCCATAGATGGTGGTGGTGGAGGTGGAGGAGGAGGAGAATCGTAACGCATACGTACATTGACTGACATGGTGGAGTTGCGAAGAGCAGGGTCAATGGCCTCGTCTCCAGAGTCGTCTTTCCCACTAGACTCGCGTTGCCTTTGGGAGAGGATGAGAGAGGAAATCACGTCAGTCTCTCTCATATACAACTCCCCCATTTAAAAAAACCCACGCACCAGCCCAGTGTTGCCATCGAAAAAAATCCACGTCTGAAAAACCTCACCCCCCATCATCACCCCTCCCCTGCTTTCACGCGCCGCTTCAACTCGGCATCCCGGCAATCCCATCCCGCGATCCTCGTGACAACGCCTATTACATCGCTCCTTCTCCCTTCCCTTCCCTCGGTCCGATCTCCCTCCGTAACACGTCCCCATAACACGTAACTTTTTTTTCCACTCGGAACCGTGACCCTCACCGATCACGTGGATTCCTCAGCATGTGATTCACCACCACCCATGTGATACTTTGGGGGGATTGACCAAAACCACACACACCCACACACACACTAGTAGACGACATGTCGGCCTACCAGCGACTCCTTCAAAAGCAGGATGACGACGTCGTCATCGTCAGCGCTCTCCGTTCTGCCATCACCAAAGGCAGGAAGGGTGCTTTCAAAGACACTAAACCCGACTTGATCCTCTCCCATGTTCTTAGAGCTCTATACACTCGTGTCAACCTCGATCCCAAGCTCATTGAGGATATTGCCGTCGGGAATGTCCTTCCTCCCGGCGGTGGTGCTTCTGCTGCCCGTATGGCCGCTCTTCACGCCGGCATTCCCAACACCACCGCTCTCAACACCGTCAACCGCCAATGCTCATCAGGTCTCACCGCCCTAACTCAGATCGCTAATGAGATCAAGGTCGGTCAGATTGATATTGGCATCGGTACGTCACCTCCAATCTCACCCATCCATGCTCATCCTTCACCCTAGGTGCCGGGGTCGAGTCCATGACGTTTGGTTTCGGCTCTCGTGCTGCTCCAGACGTCTCAGATACCATCCTTTCCAATCAGGAATCCGAGGACTGCCTCATCCCCATGGGCATCACCTCGGAAAATGTCGCCGCCGACTTCCATATCCCTCGCAAAATTCAAGACGAATTCGCGGCCCTGTCCTTCCAAAAGGCCGCTGCTGCCAATCAAGCCGGCAAGTTCAAGGACGAAATCGTTCCCATCAAAACCACCATCCTCGATCCCAAGACCAACAAGGAGGTCGACATCATCGTAGACTCGGACGACGGTATTCGAGATGGCGTCACTGCCGAGAGCCTTTTCAAACTCAAACCCGCCTTCACCAAGAATGGCTCCACCCATGCCGGTAACGCTTCCCAAGTCTCAGATGGCGCGGCCGCCATTCTCCTCGCCCGTCGTTCTGTCGCTATCAAGCTCGGTTTACCTATTGTCGGTAAATTCGTCAACTCCGCCGTCATCGGCGTACCCCCACGCATCATGGGTGTCGGGCCGGCTTTCGCCATTCCCAAGGTTCTCCAATTAGTGGGTCTGAACAAGGACGACGTTGATTTCTACGAGATCAATGAGGCTTTTGCCAGCCAGGCCGTCTTTTCTATCCAGCATCTCAACATTCCCTTCGAAAAGGTCAACCTCAACGGCGGTGCCATTGCCATCGGTCATCCTCTCGGGTGTACTGGTGCTCGTCAGGTCGCTACCGGTCTCAACATCGCCAAGCAAACCAATACTAGGGTGTTTGTGACATCGATGTGCATCGGGTCGGGTATGGGTATGGCTGCCGTGTTCGTGAGTGAACATGAGCATTAGTTTCGGTTGCTTGCACGTTGTGTTACTTTCACTCACGGTCATGTTGCATCCGCACATTTATAATACATTTGTCAATTGATATCCTGCTATTTTCTCGATCTGGCCTCCTTGGTTCAACGGTTTTACATACTAGCAAAATACTTCGACGCACGGGAATCATGCTCTCATTGACCGAGTTCCTGTTTGAAGAGCAAGAACAATGTAACAAGGTTGCCAAAATGGGAGGAAGAACTGTGAAGCCAATGGTTTTATTTTAAGCCGACCCCTTCACGAGTACTCCGATTATTTGATTTTCTCATCCATGCCACCATGGTACGAGGGTCGACTGATATTTCAAAAGATGCGCTTCTTACCTTGGATCGCGTCTGTCGAGATTCTAGAAGATCGTACGCCTGTTTGGGTATAGAGATAATGAGTTGAGTTGACTTTGGGTTAGATGACCTCGACAGGTAATGGGTTCCGTTCCTTTCTTGGCTTGAGCGCATTTACTCCCAACGATAGCGCACCCGCCTGAATCTGACCCTGCAAATCACCTACAGATTCGTTCTTGTTGTCAACCACATAACTGGAATCTTTCCTTGGGTGTATTTGGAGAGTGACTGTGGATTTGAATGGACGAATGCCCATCTCTCACTATCAACTGAGCTATCATGCGTGATGTGAAGTTCCTGATGCAGAAGCATGGCGGATGCGTTGCTTCGGATGCATTACTTCGGGCCAGCTACAGCAATGGGGCTTGAGACCTAGTTGGTTTGTTCTCTCTCTCCTCAGTCTTTACCAACACATCGAGCGATCTTGGTCTTATCCTGACATATTCGCTTTTGGGAGAAAAAGGGTGCTCTATGTGTGTGTGATACTTCTTTCTGGTAAAAAGTGCGGATCGTGGCATGTTGGAAGCAAAGAAAAGAAAGGCAAGCACGTTTGGAGGAGATGAAAGATATGACCCCGACGCTTGGAAATGTTTTTTGTTCGCTTTGCCTGAGTACTCTGAAGAGTTAAAAAATGATCTATCTGAATATCGACGGTTCTGATATCATCGAGTCATACCATCACGTTGACAACAAAAATAGATGTACTTGCAGACCCTGAGTATATGGATCGGACTTTGACCTTGGGGGAGCGAGTAAGGATACGTACTTTCAGAGTCTAAAGAGTCGAGTACCCCAAGTTGAAGTTGAAAAACGCTGAAGCATGCTTTTGACGGCAGCGATATAGACAATGATTTCCAATAAAGGCACAAAGAGCAGTTAAGTAGCCTTCCACGGGAGAGTTTCTGCACAACATGAAGGGTGAGAGTCTCACACAAATGGTTGGATGAGGCGCGATATCCCAAGACGATAAGTTAATTCATATTCTTTTTCTTTTTCATATTCCTATTTCATATTTCCTCTATTTCTATTATTATGAGCATGGACCCACCCGATCAATTGTCGGCCCCTATAAAAGGACTTACTTGATGGGCGAAAAACCTCAGCCGTTTACACAACCTAGTGTCGGACTGAGTACGTGTTCCAATACAAATGATACTTGATTGCACACCAAAGCTATCTGGCGGGCTCCATCTATCTCTCTCTCTCTCTCTCTCAATGTCAACGTCTAACTGCGGATCTTGGAATTTTGATCAGCCTTCAACAATGGCTGGTGAAGTTGGATCGCAACACCCAGTATCATTCCATAGAAAACGTAATCTACCATACGGTAGTGCAGGATAAACCGCAACAGTGGCGCAACAGTGGCGTAGCACGGACATGGACAAAATCGCACGCGGATCGGCGGCTGAGCGGGCCTACAAAATCTCTATCTGAGTCGTTCCCTGTGACCGGATGCTAGACCAACTCTAGTATGGTGGTGATAATGATGTTAGGTAAACGCTTTTTGCTGGCATATTATTCCCCAAATTTATACATGAGACTCTTAAAAGATTGGCGTTTTTTGATTTTTGGCCTGCCCAGATGGGGACTGAATCCTTGATGGATGATATCTTTGGATGACATTGTACAGCTGAGACTCTAAGTGCAGACACAAAGGTTGTAAAGATGTATTAAAAGTATGAACATAGGTAAAAAATCCATTGTCCAGGTTTTAGCATGCCAATAACATGCTCACCAGACACGCACATGCCCATTTCGGCACACCGGCCCATCTTGGTGGAGCCTCTATCCACTCCTAGACACCCTAGGCACCTGAAAAGGGATTAAAGCCCTCTCAGAATTCCTGGCTAGAATCTAGCTCAGATACATACATCAGATCTGCACTGGCATTTCCCACTCGACACAAGATAACCTTGGGGAGGGACTGGGGACGAGCCACCTGCCGCATCACCTATTCAGTCGCAGTGAGTATACAGTACCACATTCAGCTATCTTCCTTTCTTCCTTCTTCCTACTGCTACTACCGTAACACACCTTCGAGCACATCTCTACTTACTCATCTACCATAAACTTCGCCTGCACTTCCCCCTTTTTCTTTGCTGATACAATCTCGATGTCGAGCCTTGTAGACTAGGTCTTCCGCGTCTTAACACTGGATTGCTTGTTGCAGATTAGAAATTCTGAATTAACACATGACTTGCGCTCGTCTTGAGGCGGAGACTTTTCTAGGTCAATAACGGCCTGGAAAATCTATGAATTTAACGGAGTATTGATTTGCCAGTCCTGCGCGCCACCCCCCCATGCTCGTCACTTTTAGTGGGTAACCCATGAAATAGTAAGTGCGCCAATGACCGTGCTAGCTATTCTACGTCTAATTGTGTGGTAAGGGACGAGGAAACGGGTGGATCCTGGGCCTGCGCCAAAATTGAGTCACTTTTCGATGTCACAAGTCGCGTTAATTTTTCCTTATGGATATAAGTAATACGTTGTATCTCGTAACGTTCACTCTAAATGATGGATGGATAGATTAAGAAGTCACTAGCACCGTGTCTCAGGCCAGTAATGTATCGGCTGTCAGGATTTCAGAGGATAGGTGAGGTTAATAGGCTACTACCGCTGCAGTAAAATACAATGCGCGGCCGAAGGGGCAGTGAGGGATATTCGTGATGTAATATGATACGAAATAGTTGTTTAACGCTGCCTGTATATGAAGCACATCCATAACTCATATACGAGTGGAATCCAAGCTACTCGGATATCATTGGAGATAACTGCGTCGATGAATTGGCCAAGAGCGCAAAATACTCTCAGCTCAGTCGACACCATTACTATGAAAAGTTCACGAGAAACTGACAGTGCAGTCGATGCAAGAGTCATACCCACCGTAGTCATTCTACCTACATCTTCCTATCTTTTCTCGCTAGGAAGAATTCTGAAGACCTTGCAGGAAACTTCCCCATGACGAACATAGGTGAATGCTACCAAGTACATCCAAGCCGTATATCCAAACAGCTATATCTCCTGGATATCCTGGGTACAGAAGACAGTTTCAGGGCTCTTGCTGAATTACTGACCTAGTCTGAAGCCTACAATAAATATATGATGAGCATACTAGTTCTCCTGAAACCATAAAATACTGCCTGAAGGAGAAATCACAGCCACATCCCTCTGCTGAAGTTGTCTCTCCTTCCCTCTGTCATTTTTCCTTTTCATGAATTCCTCAATCCTGTCATACACACATAGAAGCAGCCCCGTACTTACTATTGGCCAACTCAAATTGATTGCAGTCAAAACAAGTGGCCACTACGCGTAGTATATTGAATCAACTTTACTTATTCATACATCACCTCGCACCGAAACTTACCCCTTGATGGGCACCTACCCCGACCATGAACTTGGCGGTAAGCCTCTCATCAGTATCCCGAGCAAGATAAAAATACTCAGTTTGATAATATCATCGTAAATGAGAGGTCGAGTCAATGAGTCAAAGGTGCTTCTGAGTGTGCTTCTGAGTGTCACTGATGTTAGATCGAAATGAAAGGGTAATCATTAGGTAAAGAACACAGCAAGGGTAAACCAGCGCATAGCCACCGTGATACTTTCAAACACTCATGCCTCGGAATTCAATGCGGGTCAGCTTGATTGATCAGACCCTGCGGGAGGTTTCTCGGGTTCCTATATTTTAGACAACTGATCGGCGCCCTCGACCAGGGCGCCTCTTTATTATCTGTCTGCTCATATGACATCAATATCTTCGACACGCTCTTGAGAACACGTCCTGAGCATTTTTCGTGACTTGACATGATGATCATAAGCCAGCGCTTGAAATTTACTTACACTGCCACTGCTAAACAGTGAGACGTAGACTATCATAGCTAAGCGCTTTCATATTTCAATGCCCTAAGTTAACGTAGTTGTGCTTCGAGTTTAATTCTCATCTGTCAGTCTTTTTGCCCCTTTTAGATACTGTACAGCTCGAGCATGAATATACCGTCTGGATGCTTCGTGACACTAACAACTAACAGCAGTAGCGACTACCTCAATTCTACCTCGATAATGGATGTTTCACTTTATGGGTGATCGTTGGATCGATTATTGTCTCACATCGATCGGGACCAGGAAAAGGATTCTACAAATTCTTTGTGCACGCCGGTATCATCTGTCGTGTTAGTAGGTACCGGACGTGGTTTTCAACCTTCCCGAAATTATCGGGAAAAACTGTGTCTACGAAAGTTGATCACTGCTCTGTGTACATCATGCCAACTGTCGACGATTTATTAGTGCTGCTGACACATCAGTTTGACCCACTCGAAATTTGCCGAGCGTGGGTTAAAAACATTAGTAATACGGCCCTTGCTCCTGGAAGAGAAGCAAGCAACGTTATCGTTTCAAGCTGTCCATAGTCATCCCAGGATCTCGATAACAGCGCCAGTGAATTACTTGATATTCATCCCCAGCGCTGTCATGACACTCATGACTACTGGGCCACACTTGCTTATAACTGTATTGGTCAAGTTCTGGATTAATTTGAAACACCGGTGACCGAGGACATATACCAGTGGCTCTTGGCGCTTAGGCAGCATTCTGTACTGAAAAAGGAAGGATTTAGCTCCTTGCACCAATCAGAGTCGGACAAGATTTCGTGCACGTGGCACGATTGCTCCGTCAGGGAGCAATCAGAAATGACTTGGATGCCGGAAACGGAGATCCAAGCAGGGGCACTTTAGCGAAGCGGTGTGACTGAGAGTTGCGCCCATGGGTATGATGCTGCATCGATTCTCCGGAATCGGGGTCTCAGAATAACGAATAAGAAGGAGGGGACGGTCCTGCATTCTTCCTCTTCACCTCAATCTACTCTTGCCTACTCGCGTAGAAAACGCCAATGCAAGCCGGACCACCAACAGTTCATCTCGCTGACATCCTCCAGCGGCCCCAATGGCTGAATACATTAGAGGCTCGACGAAACAGGCTCAAGTACGCTCCATTCCTTATGGAACTTTGGGCAGAAATGGTAGAGTCGTGTCCACCTCTTCTCATCGTCGAAGAGAACTAACAAGACTCAGATCGGCTGTTTTATCTACTCGTTCTTGTGTGAGTACCGCAGCCGTCAACGTTATACTTCCAATCTATTGACTCGCAATCAGCTATAGCATGTGGACTGGCTCAATTGAATGCGATTGTAAACAACAATCCCACGCTTGCTTGTGAGTAATCAGTTGCGCAAGAAAGAGTCTGAACATAAACCAGGTGCGCATTTGCAGCCGGGCCTGTACAAGTTGGACTTAGCGTCGCGTTTGGCATTATCTTCTGTGTCTCGACATCTGGAACAGTGTCTGCAGGTCATTTTAATCCGAGTATTACAATCGCATTTTCTCTCTTTCGAAGTTTTCCCAAGTGGAAAGTTCCATTGTGAGTAGATGAGTATTCTTTAGGATGTTATCGTTCTCATGACTCGCAGTTATATCGTCTCTCAGATTCTAGGTGGATATCTTGCATGCGCCGGCGTTTATTTCCCATTTCGTTATTTATTCCTCCAAATCGAGGATGTCATGCAACAACGTGGTGTACTTGATGAGCTTCAATTCACTCCTCAGGGCCCTAGTGGCGTTTTTGCGTTCTATGTTCCGCTTGGTCAGACAGTCTGGGGGGCTTGGCTGAGCGAATTCCTTGCGGTAAACCACTCAACGCAATACGTTGTTGTAATGTTTGCTCACTGAATTTAACAGAGTCTCACGGCATACACAACGTTTTGGGCTGTTATGGATCCTAGCAATACACTAGTAACCCCACGTATGTCTACTTGGGTCGGGGCATTCGCAGTGTAAGTCATCATTTAACTTCTCTTCACAAGGTCTGAGACGAGATCCTCTCCTATTCAGTGGTGTCTCCGTCTTTTCTTTTAGCTCGATACTTAATGCTTCACGGGACATGGGAGGCAGGTTGTGGGCCTTGACAATCTGGGGTAGAGGAGGTAAGCTAGTGCTAGCAGTGCTGCTCTTTGAAAACCCTTCTCATCACATTGTAGCGAGTGGTGGTTCATATGCTGCAATATCCTCTCTGACGGGCACTGCTGGAATGCTGGTTGCAGCATTTCTCTACGAGTTATTCATGCTTGACTCACGGAGAGTCGTCAACCTTGAGTCACTCGAGCACGTCCGGCTGCTGACAAACAAGCTTGACTATATTAGTGAAAAATCGAAGGACATGTCTAGTGTCTCATCGTTCATCGTTCAGACTGGGAGATCAACAAAAAGAAATAGCCATGCAATAACCCTGACAGAAGACGTGGACAAAGTACAAGAGATCGTATGACATCAGTAACAGTTACTCAAAAATGGACCATCACGTTCAATCCCCGATCGACCCCCCATTTGTCGTAATATCACATATGTACTTATATTTTAATTAAATCAATGGAGTCTTAAGAGAATTTAGACCATACCACACCTGGTGTAGTCGGAAATGGATATCTGCCCTGGGGACCGGGCCGAGAGAGCCTTGGAGAATGCTTATACATGTGAGTTTGCTGCGAGAAGTTGCGGAGCATCCAATCGGTTAGGGTTCAATGGTAATTAATTTCATCACGCACGTCCTTGCTCTGGCAGGTTCCCACGTTCCTTGCTCTATGGAGTACCTTGCTCATAGATGCAGGCTTAAAACACTTAATCCTCATGCAGCATCAAGGGACATGTGAAGAGCGCTCTGCAAGATCAAATCTATCCCTATCCCAAAGCAGTTTATGGAAAGGTCACGTGCAGGAAATAGATTTTCAACTAGATCAATTCCATCAGAGAACCAGGGCCAATACTGGCCACAACCCTCTAAACAGCTCTGGATTCATGATTTAATAACATATTTCCAAAAAGACTGACTCTAAATATGCCACAGCCTGAACCCACAACCGCTGTAAATTGCAGGACCACTACCAGTCTTTCCTGGGTCTGATGGTAAAACAATAAATACATCTCAGGATTGAAACTTCAAGGGGCAGTGGATCATAAGACTATAGATATCTGATATCTACTGTTTCGAGCTATCAATAACTATCAGACCTTGTAAATATAAGAGTGGACAAAGTATGCTGATCGACTAGCGCCATAGACTCTGATTTGAAGCCTGTACGCCACATATACAATGACTACACCTGCTTCAAAAAATGATAGAGAGGCACATCACTTAGGGAAAGAGAGAATACGCCCAATGATTTTTCCTCGATAAATCCGAAGGAAGAAGCGGTGATAATTGTACTTAAAAGTTTCGTTTCTGTGTAGCAGACAACACATATTATTGATACCGTACTGCCAAAAATATGTATATTATCAAAATGCGAGCCTCAATTTTGCAAGTTTTTCCTCAATATTACTGATGTCCTTCATGAGTATATCAAGCTTCTGCTCTAACCTTGAATAATCTGAATAATCTTCGTCCAAACTGCTGGAACGGGCTCTATCGCTTGTTCCTCCCCATTGATCACTCTCATTTTGGGTGATAGAGCGCATTTGCTTCTCCAAGTCCTGAGAAGCATTCAAGCTGTTTTGTTTGAACGACATAGTATGATCGTGTGTAACTCTCGTCTTAGTCTCGGTGCTTGTCGTTGTAGACAGTCGAGCATCTGTGATTCTATGCCGTGGAATGACTTCATCTCCCTGTTCCTGTGGATGTGTGCCTTTGATCATCTCGTATCCCAGTGTCCTCCTAACTTCAGATGTCTCCGCTTTGCCTGGCAGATGACTACCTCCGAAATCCACATTCTGCACTTGTGAAAGTAAAACTGACGGAAAGTTGACCAACGATGGATCAGGGGTTACTGACATACTCAATGCACTCCCGTTCAGTCTTCTAGCTAATGACATCGTGGACGGGGATAGATTCTCAATCATCATTGTGGGTAACGTCATCGTGACAGTGGGGGTTTCACTTCGTCGTGGCAATGACAGTGACATCGATAACACTGAGGCTGGCCGAGGACTCGGGCTAGGCGGGCCCTCTGATTCTGTGAGTTCCGTATCGGGTTCAGAGGAAGAGCAAAGGGCATCATCATCACCACCATCATAGGTATCAATGGAGGGGATAAAGGTGGGATAAAGGTGGTTTTGTCGTACTTGGTCGGGAAAATTTGATGTATCAAGCGGATTTGAAGTATTGCGTATATTAGAACCAGGAGCAACATTACTTCCCGACATAGACGAAGACAAAGATGCAGATACATGTGAGAGAGACCGGTAGTCAGGCATTGGTATGGGGTCACCGACAAATCTCAGTTCCTTCCGCAGAGATCTGAATCCTGGCCGGGACCGAAGTGGGGCAGGGTTGTTCAAGATCCTTGGCTTCCTCCCACTCTCGAGCACCCTCTTTCTTGCACTCATCCCAATGCAATCAACCAACTGTTTCATCGCTTCTCTGTCCGACAGATCCCGACGTTGAACCGTACGAGACGCGCTACGTGGGAGCGTATTTGTCCTGAACGGTGTGAATGCATGAGGACGATTTTTAGGAGTACTGAAAGTATTGCATCGTGGTTGGGGCGTGGTTAGATTATAGGGCTGGGTAGATGTGGGGTGAGATGTGAAGGGATGCGACGTAGCACTAAGTTTTGTTGATTGGGGGGTACTGTGTGTGTGGGACCCTTCTGGTGGCGATGAGAATGCATACTGGACTGGGCCCCAGGAAAACCCAATGAATGCCGCAGAAGGATCCTCTTGCATTGCTGATTTTGCAGGAGTTGGAGGCTTTTGCCGTAGTGCTGACACACTGATAGATGAGCTAGCAGCCAGCGGGGACGACTGGAAGAGTGTTGAAAATGCAAAACCTTGAGATAGAGACTCTTCGCACCGTATCTTCGCGAATGGCTCGGTCTGGGCTGCTGGCTGTTCATTATAGGTGAACTGCGGCAGGTGTAGACCTTCAGGTGCTCGTTCTGTTGATGTGGTGAGCTGGAAGAACAGGGACCATTTCCTGATGTAACAACGTACGTTCATGCAGGTTCGTCCAATTGATGGCTTCAAATAACGGATGCTCCGCAATCTCTATGGTACTTCGCCGACCAATCCGATGCTCTGGGTGTGTAAGCAATCTAGAGGAAAGCCTGAGTTGACGGTAAAGTAAGTACCGGTGAAGTCATACCTGCGAATGAGATCTTTGTACATAGATGGTACAGGTATGTTAATATCAAAGAGAAGACACCTCTAGTATATTTTAGCACGGAAAAGTAAAAACCACAGCCATGAGTCGCCTACTTCGTGGTTCATGATCTTCTGATATGTGTGGCGAATCTCATTTGAGAAGAACGGAGCAACTCCATATATCATTTCATATAACATGACGCCAAAGCTCCACCAGTCGGTTTCAACTCCATATCCGTATTCCTCTTCATCATTCGTTGACGAATGAAAGGCCAAAATTTCTTCTTCTTCCATCTCTAGCGCCACTAATGCCGCTTCATGTGCCCGAAGAATCTCCGGCGATATGTAATCGCAAGTGCCGCAGGGAACAAGACAGTAACGTTTTGGAAGGCGCTGGGATCCGTCAGGCCCTGGCGGGAGAAGAGGTGCAGCAGAACCAAAATCTATAAGCAGAAGGTGCGCATCCTGCTTGAGAACAAAATTCTGTGGTTTAATGTCACTGGGAAACCTAAGCGGGTTCAATGCAAGGGGGTTGGAAATGGGGCTCACCGATGCGCAAAGCCTTGAGTATGGCACCACTGAATGGCACTGACAATTTGGGGTATCCACCACTGTAGATCAAGGTCGAGAAGCTTTCCATTGTAGGGACTTGACTCAAGAACGTCCCATAGTGAACCGCCCTGGGCATAGTCCATGACGAGATTCAAATGCGTAGGCGTTTGGAACGCACAAAGAAGATGGGGCGCCCACTTGGATTGTGTTTTCAGTGCTTGCAACAAGATGTCGCGTTCAAATTGCGGAAAACATTGCTAGACGAGTTACCAAGGTCGACGAGGGGAATGATAATGGTTACTCACATCGCGTGTTCGCAGGGCAAATCGCTTTTCTGTAGATTTTCGGACGTACATCCGCCCGTCCAGGTGGCAAGTGACGACATCAATCTTCTCCAACGATCAGTTCCCTGAGCTTCATATGTTGAACGTGAGACTCACTCACGACGCCGAACTGTCCATATTCAAGGGTTCCTACTATATAAAGATCTTTATCCTGGAACCGTAAGACTTCGATCTCGACCGTTTTGGCTTATTTTTATTAGCGCAAGGTTGGATTTAGTATAGACAATCCTTACTGGTTTTTCCAATGACGTTCTGGCCATGAAGGAGACGGTCTAAAGCCACTCCATCCGCATCCTCGTCTCCATTGCTCCTGAGAAGTGCAGTGAGCTTGGACTTGCGTTGTAGCCATGAGAGAGACATGCATAAGGTCGAAACACTGATCCTTAACTAATAGACGTGACAAGGTTCCGTCACCCACTTTCTCCCTGAGAAGATTCATCAACTCCATGGCCCAGCTTTTGCTCACTCTTTATTTCCTTGGTGACAGCAGATTATCGGTTCCCGTTAGCGTGTTTTTTTTAAAAATTGCTTTCACTACTCATTTGTAATACAGTTGACCGTATGTCAGTGAAAATTTGATATGTATCGCTGAAACGTTATCGAATTACCATACTAGAAACTTAAAAATGTTCAACCATATGCATCACTGTGGATCTCCCTTAACTTGTACCTCGCTGAAAGCCCGAAACTAGTATGAGATATTATACTGTGGATTATGTAAAGCTTAGCTGGGGGGTTGGTACAAGGGGTAAGTCAATGATGTTATGTGATTACATAGCTGGCAAGAGAGCACATGACTGGTCACATGAAGCATGTTCTAGGAATTTGGTAGAATACTCTAGAATGATTATACAGTTGCTTTAATCTTCTCTTCTCTTCTCTTTTGCTTTTTTTTTTCTATTCTCTTTTCATTTCCATTTCATTTTTGTTTCTCTTTCATTCAGGGTTAGGGTTTAATGTGATGTCATGGTCACAACTGTCACAAACATGTCACATGAATGTGTCACACAATCCACATGTCACAGTCACATGGTCATGATGGAATATAGTAGAAACTTCTAGAACAATAATATTATACAACATGTTTAACACATGTTGATCTTATATTTTACACATGGTCTTTAGGGTAGGTTAGATGTAGTAGTAGTATGGACCATCCAGTGTAGTATATAAGGTAGATACTTTGTACTAGAAACTCTATTGAGTTCTCTTGTAATTAACCCAATCCAAGGTTTTCTCTTTTGACTTTAACTCTAAGTTTTAAGCTATAACAACAGTAGTAGGCTGTGGTAACTACACAACATAATTACTTAGATAAAAAGGAAAAGAAAGAAAAGAAAAAAAGAAGAGTGGGAAATGTAACACTATACTAGATAGAAAGACATATATAGTAAAACTATATAATGCTGTCTTGAAAGCAGATATATTTGGATATTTATGTAAAATATGTGTCCTTGTTTCAATAGGAGCAATATTACAAGAGCATGCAACAGACTTGTTGGAAAAAAACCTTTGCCTGTATTCACTAATAAGAGTATGATTTGTAATTAGTCTTATAAGATGTATACACAGCAAGTTGGAGAGGCTGACATGTTTCAGCTAGGCACCACCTTTGGAATAAGTGGAACAAATAGGTTGATTATTGTTGTTGTTTAGGTCAAGAAAAATTCTTCTCTTATAATCTGATGCTCAGAAGTACATTTGCTATTTGTGGATAATAGAATTACATTTTTCTTTTTTTACTGAACTTTCATGATGATTTGTATAGCAAGATGTGATTTATCTTGTGTCATTTTGACTCTTTGTCAACCAATAGGTAATAAGGCTACTTGTTGCTGCTAGAACAGTCTTAGAATGAAATTGAGTTACTAGAGCTTCTATTAAAAAAACTTCTAAGATCATTGGATATGGTAATAGAGTGCAATTGGTATGGATGAATGGATATGTCAAATACATGTATATGTTTAGCAACTGGAATAGCATCTGTAATAACAACAATGTGTGCAATGTCTTGCATTTGAGTTACAAAATTGATACTACATCTAATAGCAAAGAGTTTAGCTTTAGTGGATGTTATGTTTATTGTATGATGAATAATTTTAGCAATAATGTCTTGTCTTCTACAGATATGTGAGACTGAGGTAGTGATGTTATTCTTGATACTAGTATTAGAAATAACAAGGACTGTATTTTAACTGATGAGGGAATTCTTATAAATATTATCAAGTTTGTTATGATATATGATCCTTGTATTGGCATCTTTTTGATTAACTAAATGAAAATAAAAACAATTATGGAAAGTGTCTACAAGATGAAAGCCAAGTCTGTATTTTCTTTAATTCTTTGAGAGGCTAATATAGTGATACTCTCTTGAAATATCAAAGCTAAAAACTATATAGGGTGATAGTGTCATATACCAAGTTTACATATCTGGAGAATATATCTCTATGGTAATACTGCCTCTCAACATCTACTATACAAAGCTTGTCTTCTATGACAGCCACTTTTCTCACAACATATCCTAGTAGTAGTAATGTAACTATCTGAATATTCTGTCTTCCATGATGGTGATACTTCTATCCAACTCAGTCTCTTATAGTAGAGCTCTCACTTCTATTAGTATCTCACTACTGAAACTCCCACTTGAAGCAATAGGAACTATACTTCTAAAACTCTGAGCATTTCCTATATTATACACTTGTATATAAGACTAGTAGTTACACTATAATTTGCTAGTCTGATAATTAATGGTACTCATTACCATCTTGGACTTCTTTCTCCTATCTGAAGTTGTGACCATGTAGTAGTCAGATGGTATAGCATATAAGCTGAAGCCAAAGTCATTTTACAAAGTTTACACATCTCTGAACCAACTTTGTAGACTTTCATTCTCAGTGTGAACTGCATCTGACAGTATTATCAGACTACCAAGTCTGCTGTCACTTCTGAGCAGTTCTGTTTGCTAAAATTCTCTGTTGTAGTCCCACCTATATAACAACATTTCATACTTCAAAGTCTAATAGCTTTCTTCTATCATAATTCTTCTACCCATTCAGAGTCAACTCCAGTTCTACTACTTGCATCTTTTAACACAATTTTGTATTTCAGTAAAAACCTCACTTATTTACCAAATACTCTACAATATTCAAGATATATTCATCAAAGAGACCATATCTCTGAGGTCTCCATCTTGTACTATATAACCTGACCAGACAGTTTTGCCTGTTCCTAGCCCAAGTATTGTTCTTGCAGACAATAATTCTAATTGGAAGAATGCTCTTGCTACTAATCCTATTACTAATCTGATAGCTAATAGACCCACTTCTTCTACTTGCTCATGATCAAAACCCTGTTGGAGTGAAAATACTAATGAGCAGTTAGTCAATGTACTTGGTCAACTTGTGAACACCCTTAATGCTAATCAGACTCCCAGTCCCAATACTAATTCAAAGGGAACTAAAGCCTGTATTCCTAACATTTTTAGCAGTACTGAGTCTGACAAGCTTAATAATTTCTTATTCCAATGTCATCTCTATTTCCATGCTAATTCCATGCAATTTGACATGAACATTGTGAAAATTAACTTCACAATAACCTATTTTACTAGAGTTATCTAAGACTAGTTTGAGGTAGGCCTCAACTAGGAAAAAGAAAGCATTCTGCAAGACTGGCTCTCCAATTGGAATCTTTTTGGTGATGAGCTACATTGATATTTTGGTCTTTCAGGCTCTGTTGGTAAAGTGGCTAATATGCTGGACAATTTCCACATGAAATCCAGCAACAATATTTTTACTTACAACATGAATTTCATATGCTATGTCTCTCAACTAGGTTAGGAGAGTAGTGTTCTGTGCTACTGTTATTACCAGAGTCTTTCCAATCAGATCCAGAAACCCATCTCTACTCAGGAACAAGGAAAACCCACCTTATTCCAGGATATGTATGCTTTGGCAATGATCATTGACTGTTGCTACTAAAACTATGACCATGAATGCCACTGTACAAGGTAGGCAGAAAAAGAGGCTCTTGAGTCTCACTCCTAGAAGCAAAATAAAGCTTCCTTTACTGGTAATGTCACAGCCTCTCAGAGCAAAGCAAACACATCTCTGGCAGCTTCATCTACCAAATTATCTCCATCCAAACTATTATTCCCTACTTCCAAGAAACAATCCAATTCTCTGTAGATGAATCTCTCTTACAAGCTGGCCAGCAATAGCAAGTTGACTAAGTGACAAGCATAAGAAGTGTCTTGAAAACAATCTATACCTCTATTGTTGTGGAGTAAGAGACCACAAGTTGGACTTCTGTTCCAAGAAGCAGACTATGGTCATTCCCAAAGGCCATAGCACTACAGCAACTGCTGATTTTCCAGCAGCAGCTTTTGAGAAGTCCTCAGAAAAATAAAGAGTGATTCTCAGAACTCTGCACAGACTGAGGGTCATATTGAACTTTCCTATGCAGTAATAAGTTTTATCTGACTCAATGTATCCACTCTTTCTGATTCTCATTCACTCTTTGTCTCTCTTATTTTTCTCTTGATTCTTGGTTAGGATCATCTTAATAAAATTCCATTCTAAGCTCTTGTTGACTCTATGTTTACTCATTGCTTTGTAGACTTGAAATTTGTAGATGCTTACTACCTACAGATATCTGCAGCCTTTTTGGTTGCCCTCTGCTTGTTTGATAGTTTATTAAACAGCACTATCTCTGAAATTGTTAACTTGCTCATAATTTTCCCTACTGGTAATTATATAAATTTGGACTTCTATGTTACTCCACTTAATTCTTCCTACTCTTTAGTTCTTAGATACAACTGGCTTACCCAATATAATCCACTGATTGACTAAATAAATGGGTTAATAAACTTCCATCCATCTTTACAGGAAAATCTTGCTCTCTTTTGCATTACAGTTAACACACTATTAGCATCTTTGTTATCTCCTGATATCTCTCTGCATTTATCAGACCCTATGGCTTCCATACTTGCATCTGAGACCTCTGTGTCTACCTTTGAGTGACCTAACATTACTATCATTAGTGCTGTGGCATTCTTGTATACATCAAAACTTCTGGGCTCTAACAACTTTGAACTCTGTCTTTGCTCTTCAGACATTCAGGCTAACTTTACAAAACTTGTAGAGCCTCCTGACCTTTCCAATATCCCTTCTGAGTATTATAAATTCACCAACATTTTCAGTAAAACCAAAGCTGAAGTTCTTGCTTCTCATTGTCCTTATGACCTCCAAATCAATCTGGAAGAAGATGCTTAATCTCTGATTGGCCCTATATACTCTCTTTCAGCATCCAAACAAGAGGCTCTCAAGGAATTCATTAAGAAAAACCTCAATATGTGTTTTATCCAACCAACCTCCTCTCTATATGGTACACTGGTCTTATTCATTAAGAAGAAAGATGGTTTACTGCATCTCTGTGTCAACTTCTCAGTCTTAACTAGATTCCAAGAAGGATCACTATCTACTTTGACTCATCTCAGATTTGCTAGACTCATCTCACAAAGCTTAAATTTATTCAAAGATAAATTTTTACCATACTTACCACTTAGTTTGTATTGCTAATGGTGATAAATGGAAGACTGCTTTTAGAACACATTATAGATCATTCAAGTAGTTTGTAATGCCCTTTGGTCTTACTAATGCTTATATAGTCTTCTAGCAATTCATGAATGATATTTTCTCTGATCTTTTGGATGTCTGTGTTGTGACCTATCTGGATAATATACTTATCTACTTGAATAACATATCAAAATATTACTGGCATGTTAAAGAAGTACTCAAGTGTCTCTGCAAGGCTAGTCTTTATACCAAAGCAGAGAAATGTGAATTCCACTCTGAGTTAGTAGAGTATCTGGGATACATTCTTTTTCCTTCTGGCCTTATCATGTCTAATAACAAAGTAAAGATTATTCAAGACTAGCTAGAGCCCAAAAAATTCAAGGATATTCAATATGTTATAGGATTTGCTAATTTTTATTGCCAGTTTATCATGTCTCAACCAAAAGGACATTCTCTGCAAGTTCAACTCCTCCTGTTGTGATGCTTTTAACTCTCTCAAGAAAACATTCACCTCCACTCCTATTCTCACTCATTAGATTTCTGATGTTTAACTTATCATGGAAACTGATATTTCAGACTATGCTCTGGCTACAATTCTTTCCATTGTAAATAAAGAAAATAAAGTCCATTCAGTTGTCTTTCACTCCTATACTTTTACTGTGGCAGAGTTGAACTATGATACACATAACAAGGAATTGTTTGTTATTTTTGAAGCTTTCAAAATTTGGCAACACTACCTGGAAGGTCTGGCCTATCCCATTGATATTGTTATAGATTATCGAAACCTTGAGTATTTTTCTACTACCAAGATATTGGCCTGGAGGCAAGTATAGTGATCTGAGTACTTTTCTCAGCATCAAGTTCTGTCCTAGTCATCTTGGCACCAAACCAGACACTTTCACTAGATGGTGGAATGTCTATCCTAAAGGAGGGAATACTGGCTATATCACAATTAACCCTTACAACTTTAAACCAATCTTTACTCAAGAACAACTTATGGCCTCCATATGAGCTACTGTCCTCCTCTTTTCTTCTCTTCATGCAGCTACAGTTATAAATCTGGATACCTTACACTGAGACATCCTTTTGGCTCTCCCTAGTAACCTAATTGCTACAAAACACATCCCTATAGATGACTGATAGTCTAAGGACCCAAATAGTCTTCTTATTCTTGACAACAGAATCTATGTACCATCTACTAATAATCTCTGTACATGCATTCTCTAGTATAATCATAATCATATTCTTACCAGATACTTTGGTTAAAACAAAACACTGGAATTGATTTGCCATAAATATTCCTAGTCCAGCCTCCATGCTAATGTACAACAACTCTGTAAGTCCTGTGTCACTTGTATGTGATCCAAGTCATAATGTCATAAGTCCTATAGATCTCTCAAACAACTTTCTATCCCTGAATGATCATAGAATTCTATTTCTATAGACTTTATTGAGAAACTTTCATCATTCTTCAGGTTTGACACTATCTTGGTTATAGTTGACTGGCTTACCAAGCAAAGTGATTTTTTGTTATGAACTTAAACCTTTAGAGTTAGGTAAAAGAACAAACTTTTGTATTAGAGTGAACACAAGAGAACTCGATAGAGAGCTCTTTATAAAGTAGTCTACCTTATATACCTATCTAGATGGTCTGTGCTAACTACTGTGCACCCTACCCTAAATGACCATGTATAAGGCATGAGGTCAACATGTAGTATACATGTTGTATGACATTACTTCTTCTAGAATCTTCTACTTCCTTCTCTCACATCCCATGATCTATGTTGTGACCACACCATCAAATGTGACTGATGTGACAGTGTGACAGATCACTTCTAACCCTAACCCCAGAGTTCTAAAAATAGAAAATGTAAAATAATTCAAAAGAAAATAGAAAATAAAAATGAAAATAAAATTGAAGTCTATTGTTTTCATTTCTTACATCTTTATCACTGCCCATGACACCATCATATCTGTTCATCCTCTATGTATTCTCCAAACATGATATTTCTTCTCATGTCACCTCTGACAGAGACTTGAAGTTTGTGTCAAAATTTTTCCATTCTTTAAACACTACTCTGGACATGCAGCTTTACTTCACTTCAGATTACCACCCTGAAGGTGATGGACAAACCAAACACATAAATCAGACTCTTAAGCAATACTTCTGCATATATTGTAATTATTAGCAAGACAACTGGTCTAAACTTCTATTTCTTGTAGAGTTTTTATACAACAATGCTCCAAGTACTACTATATGTGTCTCTCTGTTCTTCACTAATAAGAGATATTATCTCAACATCACAATTCACCCTGAATACAATATTGCTTTCTCCTGAGCCTACAACTTCACTGTAGATCTCAATAAATTACAGAGTATCCTCAAAGCTGAAATCTCTATAGTTTAACAGCATTATCAGAAGTCTACTGATGTATGACATTCTACCACTTCTGATTTCAAAGTAGGTGACAAAGTTTTTGTCAAGACTTAGTTCTTTAGAACTACTTGGCCTTCAAAAAAGCTTTCCAAAAAATATCTCAGACCCTACAAAATAATTTCTCAGCTTGGTACACTATTATTCACCCTCTATCTCCTAGAGTTTATATAATCTATCTATCTAGTTTTCCATATGTCCATGCTCAAACCCACCATATCCAACTCTTTCTTCAAAAGAACATAACTGGTCTCTATATTAGTTATTAACAGGAAATCTAAGTATGAAATTTCTTGGATAGTGGACTTTAAGATCAATTACCAATAGGCATGTAAGCTCCTATGCAAGGTAATCTGGCTAGGATATGAAGATACTGAAGATGAATCTGAGTGAATCCCCACATCTAAACTCACTCATGCTACTAACTTGGTATCTAATTTCTATATCACATATTCTGCTAAGTCTGGTCCACTCTTTTTGTTCTAATCATGCTATTTTACTTGTCTCTGCCCCTGTGCACTTCTAATGGGAATTCTTTTGTTATTTTGTTAGTATATTCTATCTATTTTTTCATTTAATTCTAGCTTCTATACACTTTTTACAGAGTTTTCTTTTCAAACTTTCAGACTTTATTTTTATTTCAATCTCTTAATCTTCTTACTCACACAGTTAGACATAACAAAGTTAAGAGAATAAAATTCAAAAAAAACTAAACAAAACTAAAAAAGTAACTAGCTGAAGGTAGAAGATAGGATTTTCTCCTCTACTTCCTCCTAACTTTCTTCAGGTCCCTCTTCAGACCTCTCTTCATTGTTTCCACCTCCTTCTTCATTGCTACTTTATAAATCCTTCTTCAAATCCCATCTCTGCTCTACTACAGTTCTAATCATTGCTAGTTGGGCCATGTTCTTTTCCTGGCCCTCTACTAAGTCCTAGAGTGACTTCCCTATGTTCCAGTACTCTTCTACAAGGTTCTGGAGTGCCTTTTTAATGGTACTTAAAACCTTACTATAGGTAGGGATTATAGCTAGGGAGTTAAAGTTAGTGTGGGAAACATACTGCTGCTTGAGGGCAGTGCTGTCAAAGATGAAAGTGGTAGACTTAATTTATTTTTCTTTTCTTTTCTATTTTCATTTTCCTTTTGATTTTCTTTTCTATTTTCTATTTTTAGAACTAGGATTAGGATTAGAGTAACAAGATCATGCTGTCATATATTGGTTACATCAGATGACACAGTCACAAGTCACATGATGTATAGAAGAATGTAAAAGGTTCTGGAAAGATGATAACATACAACATGTATAACACATATTGATCTTAAGGCTAACATATATCTGTTTAAGGTAGGTTATAAGTAGCTATCACAGATTATGTGAATTTAATATATAAGGTAGACTATCTTGTATAGAGTTCTCTATTGAGTTCTCTTGTGTTAACCCTAATATAAGGTTCTTTCTCTTGATCAACTCTAAGGTCTTGAGTTTATAATATTAGAACTCGATTCCACTTCTTGAGACCATCTAACACAGGACCTTCTCTAAACTTACTCTCTTATCATCCTTGATGGAGAGCAACACTGCTCTTCCATCAAGAAAAATAGCTAGGCTCTAGGCTTAAAGGGTATACCAACTAGAAGAGGGAATCTTAGTTGTCTGTTTTGTACCAAAGCCTACTAGTGCTTAGCAAACATAACATCTTGTATGGACGTGATAGTTAGTTTTCAAGTATCAGTCTTGTGCTACAAGTCTCCTTGTGATCTGTCTATGCAGAAGAACAACAGTTATTCTTAAAAAACTGCTTAGAGTAGAATGTCCTTCTTAAGACAAAATTGTATATATTTCAATTAGGGAAGTAGTTGATTGTAGTTAGTAGAAAAGTGTAGATAGAGCAAGAAAAGGACCTGCTATTACTTACAAAGATTT
>Ga0157357_1000136_pt1 | contig 29345 bp, 17 predicted proteins | sample AttcapACBM1_FD_111485 | JGI IMG/M metagenome (GOLD analysis project Ga0157357, IMG submission 111485) | Fungus gardens microbial communities from leaf cutter ant in Botucatu, State of Sao Paulo, Brazil - Atta capiguara ACBM1 | ecosystem: Host-associated > Fungi > Mycelium > Unclassified ... | reverse complement strand
CACCAGCCGCAAATGGGGCTGGGCACGGCCTCTATTGACCGCCAATTATTGAAAAACAATGTTATAGCCATGGCCAAAACCGCGCGGCTGTTTAATGTGCCGACTATTCTCACCGCTATCGAGACAGAAGGCTTTTCCGGCTATATCTGGCCGGAATTGCTTGATGTCCTCCAGCAAAAACCGATTGAGCGCCGCAATATCAATAGCTGGGAAGAGCCGCTCTTCCGCGCTGCGGTTGCAAAAACCGGCCGGAAAAAGCTGGTCATGGCCGCGCTGTGGACGGAAGCCTGCCTGTCTTTCCCGGTGATCAGCGCTCTGGCGGAAGATTATGAAGTTTTTATCGCTATTGATGCCTCCGGCGGGGTCAGCAGCCAGGTGCATAATGCCGCCATTCGCCGCATGGAGCAGCACGGCGCCCAAAGCACCACCGCGATCCAGCTTTTGATGGAATTGCAGCGCGACTGGCAGCGGCGGGAAACCTATCAAGGCGTTATGGATATAGCCTGCGAGCATTTTGGCGCTTACGGCATGGGTATTGATTATGCGGCCACTATGGTTCATCATAAGCCGCAGCGGGCAAAATACCCGCATATGGTGCAGCCGATTACCCGTTAACCCATAGAGATAACAAGCTCGCGCCGGCCGGCGCGGCAGGCGGCTCTTTAGCCGCCCGTTTTTAGAAATCAGGGAGCATAAGCATGAGCAATACATTGATAACTGCCATTAAAAAACGCCGGACTCAGTATAGCCTTGGCAAAAATCTGCCGCTGCCGCGGGCGGAAGTGGAAGCGCTGATTAAGGAAGCGGTTCGCCTTACTCCTTCGGCTTTTAATTCGCAAACTTCGCGCATTGTTATGCTGTTTGGCGCGCAAAGCGGGAAATTATGGGATATTGCCAAGACAGAGCTGCGCAAAATTGTCCCCGCTGACGCTTTTGCCAAAACCGCCGAAAAGCTGGACAGTTTTGCCGCCGGCGCCGGCACCGTGCTGTTTTATGAAAATCAGGACGGCGTAAAGGAGCTGCAAAAACAATTCCCTCTTTATGCCGATAATTTCCCCGTCTGGTCGGAACAGGCCAGCGGCATGGCGCAATTTGCCGTGTGGACAGCTCTGGCCGATGCCAATATCGGCGCCAGCCTGCAGCATTATAACCCGCTGATTGACAATGAAACCGCCAAAACATGGGCTATACCCGCTTCATGGCGGCTGCGGGCGCAAATGCCTTTTGGCGCCAATAAGCAGCCCTTCCCGGACAAGAGTTTTATCGGCGATGCCGATCGTTTTAAAATTTTTGGCTGACAGCTCGGCCGCCCGGCCGGCATAATTTCTCCGGCGGCCGCCTTTATGTGTTCCGGCGCATAGGGGCGGCCGTTTTTTGAGCGCCGCCCTGCTGCCGCTATGGCTGCTTTCCCCGGCAGCCTGTCTGGCAGCGGCTGCGGCTGTTTTTGAGCGCCGCCTTGCCGTAAGCAGGGGCAAAAATGGGGTTGCCCGGCGGCCGCTTCTTTTAGCCTTGGCGCTCTTGCCGGCCGGGCAAAAGCCGCCGCACCGCCGCTGCCCGGCGCAATATTTTATTAACCATAAATATTAAGTTTTGCTGCCCTGCTGCGCGAAAAGCGCCGCTATTGCCGGCTTTCCCGGCAGCCTATCTGGTAGCGGCAAGAGCCGGAGCCACTATATAAGCCAGGAACAAAACAGGAATATTTTTCTGTCGGTGATTCGCCCATGATTCGTTCTCCCCTGTTCCAAAACTTAACAGAAAAGTGAATAAAAGCTTATTTCAGCCCGCTGTGCCCCGGCTCACCAACAAAATACCACCCTTCTTGCCGCTTTATTCCGCCGCCGGGGCGGCAAAAAAAGCGGCAATTTTTGCCGCCAGCCGGACGGCGACCTGCATTTTTGACATTTCCGGCCAGTCTTCTACCCCCAGCCGGCTGAGAATATGAATATGATTGCGCTCGCCGCCCATAATGCTGCTGCCGTCAGCCGCTGTCGTAACATTATTGGCAATAATCCAGTCCGCGCCTTTTTTCGCCAGTTTGGCGGCAGCATTTTCCAGTAAATCCTGTGTCTCGGCGGCAAAGCCGACAACCAGGCGCGGCCTTTGCGCATTATGGCCGATTTCTGCCAGAATATCCGGGTTTTCTACCAAGGCCAGGGTGGCGCGCCCGGCGCTGATAACCAGCCCCTTAGCCGCCGCTTCCCCCTTATTTTGCCCGCCAGAGCCGCTGCCGGCGGCAATAACCCGGATTTTCGGCTTTTTGATTTTGTCGGAAAAAACATATTGCGGCCGCCAATCCGCCACGGCGGCGACACATATAGCGGCATCAGCCGGCAAGGCCGCCAGCACGGCGGCGCGCATTTCCTCGGCTCCGGTTACCGGCACAACGGCCGCGCCGGGCGGATCCGGCAGCGCTACCGGGCCAGAAATCAGGGTAACCCGCGCGCCGGCCGCCGCCAGCGCCGCCGCCAGCGCGTGCCCCTGCCTGCCGGAAGAGCGATTGGCCAGATAACGCACCGGATCCAGCGCCTCATGTGTCGGCCCGGACGTGACAATAATATGCCGCCCCGCCAGCGCCGTTGCGGCCGGCAAAGCCGGATCCGCCAATACGGCCGCATAAGCGCCGGATAGCGGCGCCGGCAGGCCGGCGGCGCGGCAGGCGGCCTTATGCTCCGGCCCGGCAGCGCCTGGCCGGGCGGCAGAAGCGGCAGCCGCAGCCGCAGCCGAACCGGCATAATCGCCGCCGCCGCTGCCCGGCCGGTATTGCCGGTTATTCCCTGAGCCGGGCAGATTGGCGGCCAGAGCCGCCAAAGCGGCGATAATAGCTGCCGGTTCGCTCATGCGGCCAAGGCCTGATTCGCCGCTTTCCGCCATTTCACCCTGCTCCGGGCCGATAATATGGCAGCCGTCCCGGCGCAACAGCGCCACATTGCGCTGCGTGGCTTTATGCGCCCACATAGCCGGGTTCATAGCCGGCGCCAGCACAAGCGGCGCGTGCGTGGCCAGCAGCACCGCCCCGGCCAGATCATCAGCCTGCCCGGCCGCCATTTTAGCCAGACGCGAGGCGGTGGCCGCGCTTACCAGCACAATATCTGCCTGCCGCGCCAGTTGAATATGGCCGATTTCCGGCACCGCCCGGCCGCCGGCGGCGGCCATAAACGGGGCCGCGCCGCCGGCCTTACCCGGCCCGCTGCCGCCCCAATCGGCGGCGCAATCCTGCTCGCCTTCGCGGGCGAATAAATGGCGGTAAACCGGCCCGCCGGCCACAGCCCCGGCCGCCAGCGGCGTGATAAACTGCTGCGCCGCGGCGGTCATAATCACCCGCACCACAGCACCGGCGCGGCGCAGCCGGCGGATAAGCTCCAAAGCCTTATAAGCGGCGATCGATCCGCCAATAATCAGCACAATATTTTTGCCGCGCAAAGCGGCAAGCGGCGCTTCCGCCCCTTTCCCGGCCGGCTGCGTCTCTCCGGCCGCTGCCCGGGCGGCCCCTGCGGCTTCACTGTTTGGCTCATTGATAAGCCGCCCCGGCCAGTCTGCCGCCGCCTCATGGCCGGCCAAAGCCGCCGGATTACCCGCCTCTTCAGCCGCGGCGGCCAAACAGCGGCGCAAAAATTCTTCCATTGAGCACTGTTCTGCCGCGGCGCGCCGGCGCAAAACCTCTTTAATGCTATCATCAAGATTGCGAATACTGATATTTGCCATCAAATTTCTCTTTATCAGGGCTATTTTTTGCTAAATTTGCTAGCAATGCCTGCATATTATGCTCTAAGGCCGGTAAAAATGCAAGCACAGGCTTTTCTTCCTCCCAAAGCAGATTGATTGACAGACAGGAGGTATTTTCTGTTGCGGTTGCACAGAAAGATTTATGTATTATTTCCGGCCATCAAAACAGAAATACTGCTGGAAACAACGATAAGGGAGAGCTATAGTCCATGGGCGCAAAGAGCGGGAGAAGCCTGATGAAAAATATGGAACCTGTCCACCTGAAGCAGGATACAACAACAGGCGATTATTTCCTCATTTATGCCACAGATAAGGGCTTGCGCCTTGATATGCGCTATGCCGGCGAGACGCTATGGCTGAGCCAGGCGCAACTTGCGGAGTTATTTGGTGTTGATCGCTCGGTTATAACCAGGCATATAGCCAACATATATGCTGAGGAGGAACTTGATAAAAACGCAACTAGTGCAAAATTTGCACTAGTTCGGCAAGAAGGTGAGCGGCAAGTAAATCGTTATATAGATTTCTATAATCTTGATATGATTATTTCTGTCGGCTATCGCGTGTCATCGGCGCAGGCAACCTTATTTCGCCGCTGGGCAACGGGCATTCTGGTGCAGTTTGCAACAAAGGGTTTCGTTATTGACGCCCCCCGGCTTAAGCAGCCGGAGAATTTTGACCGCATTAAAGAGCTGCGTGACATCATTCGTGATATTCGCGCTGATGAAGCAAATGTCTACCGCGAGCTATGCAGCATTTGCGCCATGTGTCAGGATTATAACGGATCAGAGCAGCAATCCCGCGCGTTTTTCCAGAGAATACAGGCGAAACTGATTTATGCCGTTGTTTCCCGGACACCGTCAGAAATTGTTTATGAGCGGGCAGACAGCGCAGCCGACAATATGGGGTTACAGACATGGCCGCAGGATAATATCCGCAAAGCCGATGTTGACATTGCAAAAAATTATCTGACAGCGGCCGAAATTAAGGAATTAAACAGGCTGACTACCATTTTACTGGATATATTTGAAGACCAGCTTGATATGCGCCGCCTGATTGTTATGCAGGACGCTGCCGATTTGCTGGAAAAGCAATTAGCCGGCCTGAACAGGGCCATTTTGCGCCAGGGCGGGACAGTGAGCGCCGATAGCGCCCGGAAAAAAGCGCAAATGGAATATGATCGCTTCAACCGCCGGCGTGTAGCGGAGCGGCGCCGGGAGGCTGATGCCAATATTGCCAGACTGGCACAAGAGATTAAAGCCCTGCCAAAGCGGCCGCAATAAAGCCAAAACCGCCGGACACATTCCTGTTGCCGAAATTTGGCCTGACAAGGGCAAAATCGCGCGCGGGCCTGGCCGGTTTGGCGCGCGCCCGCTCAGCCCGGCGCGTTTATCGCCCCGCTCTTCTCGCCCGCCAGATCGGGCACTGATCCGCGCAATTTTTGCCCGGGGCATAAGCGCATAAGCGCCGGTGCCGAAAATAAATAATTTTGCATAAGTTGATACAATGTCTTGCCTTTCTCCGGTTAGCGGGCTTACAACAGGCTATGCTTAGTGACGAAAATACCCTGGAAGAGCGTTTGCGCCATTTGCCGCCGCGCCGCCGGCGGGAGCTGGCTTATGTCGTCACCCTGCTGCTGGAGCATTTCCAGCCGGCCAGATTGCCGCAGGCCAATGCCGCCTTGCGCCGCGGCCGGATTTTAAAAATTATTCTGTTTGGCTCTTATTCTCGTGGCAAACAGGTTATGGATCGCAAAAGCGGCTATAATTCTGACTATGATTTGTTGATTGTCGTCAATAATAAGGAAGCGGCAGAACCGGAAAATTGGGATCATGTCGAAGGCGTGCTGCTGCGGGAAGAGCTGGCGCTCAAGCGTATTAAAGTGCCGGTGGAAATTATTGTCCATAGCTATTATGATGTTAATGCCCAGCTTAAAGTCGGCCGCCCCTTCTTCCTCGATATTTTATATGACGGCATTACCCTCTATGCCGAGCCGGGCTACCCGCTGGCTGATGCCGGCAATATGACCGAAAAACAGCAATATGAAGAGGCACAAAAATATTTTAATGAATATTACGACACTTCTCTATGGCGGCTGAAACTTGCCAAATTTTCTTTTACCGAATCAAAAGGCGTAATGGGCACGGCTATGAGAATTGCCGCTTTTGAAGCCCATCAAGCCACGGAGACTATTTACCACTGCCTGCTGCTGACGCTAATGCTGTATAGCCCCAAACTGCATAATTTGCGCAAATTGCGCTCCGTGGCCAATGCGCTGGCGCCGGAGCTTATCTCTGTCTGGCCGCGAGACAAACGCGCTTATAAGCGCTGCTTTGAGCTGTTGCGCCGCGCTTATGTTGAGGGGCGCTATTCACCGCATTATGACATCACCGCTTTGCAACTGCAATGGCTGTTTACCCGCATTGAAGACTTGCAAGAACGGGTAAAGCAAATCTGCGAAGCGCATTTGCAAAAGACAAAAGCATAGCTTTCTTCTCCCTCAGGCCAAAGCGCCTGCCCTGCTCATTGCCGAAACGGCGGCCAAAGCAGAAAACACCTAAAGCCGCGCTGAATATTGCGCGGCAGAGAATGAAAGAGGTGCAGGAATGACAAAATTTTCTGTTTTGCGTGAAGAATTCATGAAAAATCCTGAATTTCGGCGAGAATATGACAAGCTTGAGCCGGAATTCGCGCTGTTTAAAACGCTCCTGCAGGCGCGGGCCAGGGCGAAAATGTCACAGGTGCAGGTTGCGGAAAAGCTGAAAACTTCGCAGGCGGCGGTTGCGCGCCTTGAAAGCGGCAAAATATCTCCTTCCATCAAGACATTACGCCGTTATGCCGCGGCGGTTGGAGCCGAACTTAAAATACAGCTTATCCGCAAATAAATTAGGGCGCGGCGCCTTTTCCGCCCGGCTATGGCGGCCTGAGCATGAAGCGCCGCCGTGTCTGCGGCGGCGTGTTCGGCTGTTCTGCCGCGCTCTGCTTTACCGGCCAAGCCGGCGCGCTAAAGCGCTGCCGGCAGGTTATAAGAGCGGGCTATATACTGCCAGGCCGCTTCGGCTGTATCGGCATAAGTAAACAGTTGCAGATTTTCCGGCGCTATCATGCCCTGCTCGGCCAGAAATTCGGCATTAAAGGCCTGTCGCCAGAATTGCTCGCCAAACAATATAATCGGCACGGGCGGCATGCGCCCGGTTTGAATAAGGGTCAGCACTTCAAACAATTCGTCCATTGTGCCAAACCCACCGGGAAAAGCCAGCAAAGCTTTGGCGCGCAGCATAAAGTGCATTTTGCGCATGGCAAAATAATGAAAGCGGAAGCATAATTCCGGCGTAATATAGGGGTTGGGCGCCTGCTCATGCGGCAGCACAATATTCAGGCCGATATTGGGGGCGCCGGCCTCACAAGCGCCGCGATTGCCGGCCTCCATTATGCCCGGCCCGCCGCCGGTGGCGATAATAAATTCGCGATATTCGGTTGTCGCGGCATATAATGAGCAGATCCGGGCAAAACGCCGCGCTTCCTCATAATAAGGCGTCAGCGCGGCCAGATTTTTCGCCTGCCCGGCCGTGGCCGCCTTATGCGGCGGCTGCCCCGGCACAGGAATGCGCGCCCCGCCAAAAACCACAATGGTGGATTTTATCCCCCTTTCGCGCATGATCATATCGGCTTTCATAAATTCCAGCGCCAGCCGCTGCGGCCGCAAAGCGTGCCGGCCGAGAAAATCCCTGTCCTCATAGGCCAGACGATACGTGCGGGATTCCAACTGCGCTATATCCTTGCGCATGCCGCCCGCCAGCCCATGCGCCGTATCCTTGCGCCCGCCGCCGGCCGGGCCGGACGCTTTGTCCTCATAGCGGCTTTTTATTTCCCGGCCGCCATCTGTTATGCCGGGCACGGCTTTCTGCTCTTTGCCGCTCGCCGGGCCGGCTGATAATGCTGCCTTGCGATCTGCCGCTTTGTGACGCTGTTTTTTATCGGCTGCCATAATAATCTTCCATCTTATCTTCAGCAAAGGCCGGAAGGCTCGCTTTTTTGCCGTAATTGCGGCATAAAGGGGCAAACGCGCCCCGTTATGGCCCCGATTTTTACAAGCGGCCGGCGCTTCATTTATGGAGAGTGTAATGTCGCCACAAGAGACAAGCAAGCCTTTGCAGCAAATTATTGAAAAAGCCTTTGAAAAGCGTGATGCCGTCACCCCTGCGACCAAAGGCGAGCTGCGTGACGCGGTGGAAACAGCGCTGGATCTGCTGGATAAAGGGCTGGAGCGTGTGGCGGTGCGGGAAAAGGGCGGCGCGTGGCAGGTGCAGCAATGGCTGAAAAAGGCGGTGCTGCTTTCCTTCCGTCTGCATAATAATGCGCTGATGAGCGGCGCGCCGCAAGGCGGCAACTGGTGGGATAAAGTGCCGTCAAAATTTTATAACTGGGGAGAAAAAGATTTTGCTCAGGCCGGGTTTCGCGCCGCGCCGGGGGCGATTGTCCGCCGCTCGGCCTATATTGCCCCCAATGTGGTGCTGATGCCGTCTTTTGTGAATCTCGGCGCCCATATTGGCGAAGGCACAATGGTCGACACCTGGGCGACAGTCGGCTCCTGCGCCCAGATCGGCCGCAATGTGCATTTATCCGGCGGAGCGGGCATTGGCGGCGTGCTCGAGCCGCTGCAGGCCGGGCCGACTATTATTGAAGATAACTGCTTTATCGGCGCCCGCTCGGAAGTGGTGGAAGGCTGCATTATCCGCGAAGGCGCGGTTTTGGGCATGGGGGTTTATATTGGCCAATCGACCAAAATTGTTGACCGCGCCAGCGGCGAAATTTTCTACGGCGAAGTGCCGCCTTTTTCCGTTGTTGTCGCCGGCAGCCTGCCGAGCGAAAATGCCGCCGCCACAATGCCCGGCGGCCGGCCGGCGCCGCAGCTTTATTGCGCCGTTATTGTCAAAAGGGTTGATGCCAAAACCCGCGCCAAAACCTCTATCAATGATTTATTGCGCGCCTGAAGCGGGCAAGCGCCGCGCTCAGCGCCTTGGCCTGACCGCGCGCTTTTTGCCCGGCGGGGAAGCGGCGGCCTCTTTCGCCGGGGCCGCTGTTCCGGCTGTGGCCGGGTCAGGCAGCGGCCGGCCCTTCAGCTTTCCCGGCTGCTAATGATCAGCAATTTTAAGCCCAGCACATAAATATAAACAGCGTTTTTGCGCGCAACTTTTTTGCCAAGGCGCAATTTGCCGGCCAGCAAATAGCGCGACTCTCTGCCTCGTTGCTGCACGGCCCAAACGGCCAGACCGAGAAATTTATAAACCCGCCGGCGATTGCCTGTTTCATCAAGATCCGGGGCGGCAGCCAGATTATAAATATAGCGCGGATAAAGCTCTGTCTTTGCGGCATAATGCCACCAGAGAGCGGCTTTGTCCATCGCCGCCCGCCCCCATGGTTTGAGCGGGCCGTTATAATGACAAACCGAGCTTGTATCCGCCTGCGCCGCCTGCCATTCTGCCAGAATATGCGCTATAGCCGGGTTTGTCTGCTGCTCAGGCCCGCTTTTGGCCAGGCAGCGGTCAAGATAATAGCGGCTCAGGCAATTCCACACCTGCGGCAAATAGCTAATCCGCCCCTTGCAGATAGCGTTAATGGCGTCCTGATCGAGAAAAATCAATTTATTCCCCTCAATAAAACGCAATATTTTATCTGTCAATTCGTCCTGACGCCAGAGCCTGGTGTTAAAAACCAGCAGGCCGGCATTCACATAAATATCGTGCGAAGCAAGCCCCGTTACTTCTTTCGCATAAAGCGCATTGCGCCCACCCAGAACTTCCTCTATCGCTACAATTACGTCCGGCCCGGCGGCAATATAATTATTGCCTAAATCCATATCCAGCAAAGCGGCAATATCGCGGTTAAACACCATATCAATATCAGCATAAATCACTTTATCATAGCCGCGGCACAGTTCGGGGATAAGCAACCGGCCATAAGTGGCTTTAGAAATATAACCCTTCCCCCGAAGAGTTCTTTTATGCTCCTGCAACCAAAAATCAATATTTTTTATATGCAGGGAAAAATTCTCATAGTGGCGGATCTGCTGCTGCAAAACAGCGACAATATCCGGCTCTATGCCGCAATCGAGAATAATAATCTGGTAATGGCAGCGGGCAGAAGCATGATCGATAAGAGATTGCACAACCACCGGCAAATAAGCGCCGTAATGCGCATCAGCGCAAAACACCACCGGCACTTCCCGCTGTTTGGATATTTCAGATTTTCCTGCTATTATCAGCTCTGTTTGCTGAGCCTTTTGCGCGGTAACCTTTTCTGCACACATAAACCACAACCCTGCTTATAAAAAATCAACCCGGCTTCAATATTCTTGCATTTTAATTGTATAATATCGGATACCGAATAGATAATATTTCTTTATTTTTTTACTTGTGATGACTTTTGCCAAACGCAAACCAAAAAAGCAGTATTTCTTGATACTGCGATTGCGCTCAGCCCTTTTCTCGGCAGAAACAGACAATTTTCTCAGATACCAGGTAAAAAGCGGAGTCTCGGCAGCACAGCGCCACCAGCTTTCAGCACCCCACATTTTCGGGCTGTTCCACGGCTTGGAAGGTTCATTATAATGGAACACCTTTTTCTCTTCTTCTCGCGCCTGTAAATAAGACTCTACCAGTGCGATAGAGTGTGAATTTACTTCTTTTGCAATACGAGACTGTTCCTTTTTGATATAATGATACGCCCATGAAACACAGTTCCAGCTAAAATCCAGATAATAAATATTACCCCGGCACAGGCTATTGATCGCATCTTGATCCAATAAGTGAAAATCATTTTCATCAAGCAGCTTGATGGCTGTTGCACTCAAACCCAGCTCGCGCCACTGGCGCACATTAAACAGTAACACCCCGGCATTAACAGATAACTGATTCTCCGTTAATTTTAAAACTTCACGGTAATATTGTTCTAATTCAGGCTCCATGAAGCGGCGGCATTCATCAATAATTTCAGGCACCCCGGCAATATAATTCTCGCCCAGATCCATCGCCATAAGATCCGCAATGTCACGGTTAAAAATTATGTCTACATCAGCATAAATAACCTTTTCATACTGAGCACAAATATCCGGGATAAGAAACCGCCCGTAAGTGGCCTTACTCCAATGATTCCTGGTTTTAAAGATAGTTTCATATTTTTTTATCCAGTTACTTATTTTATGTATTTCTAAAGAAAAATTTTCTTTCTTCCTAATTTGTTCTTGTATACTGCCTGTAATATCTTCTGAGATACCAATATCCAGAATAAATATTTTATAATGATAGTTTTCAGAAGCATTATCAATAATGGACTGTAAGACAACGGGCAAATACAGGCCATAATTGGCATCAGCGCAAAAAACAACCGGCACATCTACCTTGGAGGTATCATGAATCTGAAGACAATTAGCTTTTTCAGGCATAACTATAAATTTTTCTACTCTAAACTCAAACACAACTCCGCCAGAGCGGATTTCCCGGCACATCTTATTAGCACAGGAAAACTGCTTTAAAAAGCCAATTTTTCTTTATAGTTTTTGCCAAAAAGCCGTAAAAACGCTGCCTGCACTTATAATTTTGCCACGATTCTTAATAATCACGCTCATAAAACACGCCGATACTGGAATTGGAATCGGATCCCATAGCGCCTTTGGCCTTCAGATTTTTCGATATATCCAGATTGACTGTGCCTTTGCTGTCGCCGGCGCTGGACGTTTCTACCCCCATATAAAGTTTGTCCATAATATAGCGCCCGGCCTCCAGCCCGGCATTGCCGGCGGAATCTGTGGTAATATCGAGATTATCCAGCCCGGTGCCGGCGCGCAGTTTGCCAAAAACCGAAGCTTGCGTTGCCCCGGTCAGCTCAGCCGCCGCGTCCACCAGTTGCGCCACCTGCAAAGGTGACAATTCGCTCAGGGAACGCTTGAAAATCAGCCGCGCCAGAATTTCGTCCTGCGGCAAAGACGGCGTGGAAGACAAAGCTATTTTCAAATTTTTCGGCGTGCCGGTTAATTGTATTGTAACCGTTACATCATCATTGCCGGAAACCGCGACAAAATTTAAATCCGGGTTCAGGCTGCCGGCGAGATTTACCTGCCCTTCGCGGAAAGTGAGCCGCTGCGCCAAAATATCAAACCGCCCGCGAATGAGCTTAAAGCCGCCATCAGGGCGCATATCGTCCACCCGGCCGAGCAAATGCAGCTTGCCGCCCATTTCGGCGTCCAGCCCGCGGCCGCGCACAAATATCTGATTAGGGGCGGAAACTTCAATATTCAGCCGCGGCAGGAGCCGCCGCCCCGCCGCTTTTTCAGCCGCGGCGGCCTCCGGGCTAACCCGGCCGGCGCGTTTTTGGGTTAGGGCGATCGGCGCATTCAGGCGCTTATTGTCAATGGCCGGCAAAGCCGTGCTGCCGAAATTATCGGGAATGCGGATCTCCGCTTTGGCGATTTTAAGCGCGCCGCTAATATCCATGCCGGGCAAAAGCGCGCCGCCAACGGCCAAAGCGCCGTTTATCTCGGCCGCTATAGTAGCGCCGTCATTAAACCGGAAGCGGTTGAACTGCAACTGCACATGCAGGGGGAAACCGGCCTGCGGATTAACCCCCAGCGCCCCGCCTAGCGCTATCTCTCCCCCGCCGGCAGAATGTAACACCGCTTTGTCAAAAATAATGTCGCTGCCCTGCAAACGGCCGCTAATAGCCACCGGCTGCAGGCGGAAATTGACCGGAACAAGCAGAATCTGGCCCTTTTGCACGGCGAAATGCCCCTGCATTTGCGGCTGCTGCCAGGAACCGGCCAATAAGCCGTTGACCGTCAATACACCATTTAGCTGAATATTCTGCGCCGGCAGAAAACCATTTGCCAGCGCCAGCGGCAAGCGGCCCTCCGCCTGCATTTTCAGCCCCGCGCCGTTAAAAGGCAGCCGGCCGGCAGCGGTAAAATAAGGCTCGTCACCGCCGGACGCGCCGCCGGCCGGCGCTTTGCCGCTTTCATGCAGCGCCAGCCTGTCCAGTTGCAGCGCCTGTTTATCAAGCCGGCCTTCCGCCCGCACCGCCAGCGGCGCGATTTTGCCGGCCGCCAAAAATGCAGCGGTAACAGATTCCGCCCCAATGGTAAAGCGCAGCCGCGGCTGGTCAAAACGGCCCTCTATCAGCGCCTGCGCCGTCACCGCGCCGCGCCATGCCTGCCCCGCCAGCTCTGGCCGGTTGATAATTTCCGGCAACAGCGCCAGCGGCAGAGCATCAAGCGCCGCCTTGACCTGCAAAGCCTGCCGATCAAGGAAGATTTTGCCGCCGGCGCGCAAGCGCATGGCCGCCGCCGGCGCTTGCGCCGCCTGCTCCCTGCCCGGCGCTCTGTCTGTCAGCATAGCGTCAAAATCCAGCACAGCCTCATGCGTTTGCCCCTGCGCCTGCAAATAAAGCGGCGCCAGGCCGGCGCGCCGTGTCGCCGCGCTGCCGGCCCCTTCCAGCTTCAGAACAAAATCTGCCGCCGGGGCGGTGCCTGCCGCCGCCTGCCGAATATGCGCCGACCCGTTAAAACGGCCGCGCAGGCCCCAATCCGGGCGCGCTATATCGGCAAGCGCCAAGGGCACATTATGCGCCGATAGCTGCCAGTCGGCGCTCTCTTCCCGCCGGCCGGCCACCGTGATAAAAGCCGCCGCCTTGCCCGGCATAATGGCCGGCCGGACTCCTTCCCGGTAAATATTCAGCCGCAACCCTTCCACCTGCCGTAACCGGCGGCCGCTAAAAACAAAACGCGCCGGCCCGGCATTATCCAGCCTATAAAGCTCGGCCACAGCAGCAGCGGCGGCGGCCTTTGGCCTTGCGGCGGCCGGCGCGCGGCCGGCAGCGGGGATACGGCTTAAGCTGAAGCTTTGCAGCAAAAGCTGCCACTCCGCCCCGGCGGCGGCCATTGGCGCTATCAGGCTGCTGCTCGCCAGCCGCAAGCCGTCTTGTAACTCTGCCGCAACGGTAATGGCGGAATTCGGCCCTGCCGCGCGGCTGTTCATACGGAGCTGCGTCATATTATAGCGGCCATAATGCAGCCCCGCTCCGGTTAACGCGCCGGTAATATGCGGCGCGGCAAAAATAGCGCTTATCGCGCCTTCCCCCCGCAAATGTCGCACGGCAATAAACGGCGCGGCCGCAGCACCGGCACCGGCCAGGCTGAGCGGCGGATAATCAAGGCGCAGCCCGTCTATCTCGGCGCGGAAAGCCAGGCTTTGCCCCGCCGGCACCTGTGGCGGCTGCTCACGGCTCGCGCCGGCGGCCGGCCCGGCCGGCAAATCCACCGCAATATCGGCCTTGCCCTTGCCTTCCATCAAGGCCAGCGCCGCCAGCGGGGCAATATTCTCGGCTTTCAGGCGCAGCGCGCCGCTCCACAAACCTTGCGGCAGCCGGCGCAAAAAGCCGTCCAGCGCCGCTTCCCCCAGCGCCAGACGGAAATTATCCACCTGCCAGCCGCCGCCGGCCGGCTGATAAAGAGCCGCGCCAAGCTGCATATTATCGCCGCCGATCTGCCCCTCACCGGCGAGAGCCGCGCGGCGATAGACGCCGGCCGGCGCGCTGTTATCCAGCATGGCATTAAGATTAAAGCGCAGATTCCGCAAAGCGCGGCCGTTCCACGCCCCTTCAGCCACAGCCGCCTGCGCCGCCACCGCAATCAAGCCGTTATGGCCGCGCGCCGCGCCGCGCAACACCGCCGCGCCGCGAGTTTTAGCCGGCCCGACGGCGGCCGCCTGCCCGGCCCGGCCGATAAAGGGCAGCAGCAGCGCCGTATCGGCCAGGTTCAGGCTAAAATCCATATCCGCCGCATCGGCTCGCCAATAGCCATTGGCATAAAGCTGCCATTGCCCATTAGCCAAACGCAGATTGCGCGCGCTTAAGCCGTTTCTGCCCCCTGCCAGCCCGCCGGAAACCGTAACAGCCTGGCGTAGCAGCCCGTTCAGCCCGGCTTTATCGCTGTGCACAGCCTGCATAGCGCCGCTAATATCGACATTAAAAGCGCCGCGGCCGGGCCGGGCCTCCCCCCGCAGCAGCAGATCAGCCCCGTCTGTTACCAGTTTTTGCCCCAGAATAGCTGAAAAATCTGCCCCTTTGACCGCCGTAAAGCGCATGGCGCCGTTAAAGCGCCCGGCCGCCAGCGCTCCCTCTGCCGTCAGCCGCAGCCCGCCACCGCTTATATCGGCCTGTTGCAGCTTGAGCGGCCGGCCGGCGCGCCAGTCGGCCGCCAGCGCCAGCGCCATTGGCGGCAGCGCCACCGCGCCGCCGCCCGGGCGCGCCGCCGTCACGGCGGTGATATGGCCGCTGCCGGCGGCCGAAATATGGCGCAAAGCGGCGTTATCAAGATTTTCGGCCGCGCCGTCTATAGCCAGCGTCATATCCTGAAAGCGGGCGGCGGCGCTCTGCCAGCCCTGCACGGTCAGGCGGCTTGACCATGTTTGCGCCCCGGGCGCGCCGTAATCTATCTGCACACGCACAGACGGCAGGCCAGGCGCCGCGCCGCCTGATGCGGCGGCCTCACCCCCCGCTTTTGCCCGGCCGGCCGCGCCGCCAAGCGCGCCCTCCAGCCATAAACGGCGGAGAAAGCCGTCCGCCAGAATATCGGCCTGAGCCGATAAAGCGGCAGAATCCCCCTTCAGCCGGGCTTCGTCCAGACGGAAGCCGCCGCCGGCTTTAACAGCGCCGCGCAGGCTCAACACGGTTTTGCCGCCAAAAAACGGCTGCCAGACCGGCGGCAAAAGCGCGGCAACCGGCCCGCCGGCGGCCAGCGTGACGATCAGCCGGTCACGGCCCGGCAGCGCCGCAGGAGATATATCGAGCAGGCCGTCCAGCAGCGGCCGGCCGGAAGCGGCCATAGCCAGCTCAAGCTGCAAGCCCCCGCCGGCGCGGCCAGAGCCGTGAGCGCTGACAGCCAGCGGCGGGCGCCCCTGAAGAGCCAATATATGCGCCAGCAGGCCGCCGGCACCTTCATTTATCCCGCCGTCCAGCCGCTTCAGGCCGGTTTTATTGTCATAATCAACCGTCAGCCGGGCCTCTCCCGCAACAGTGTCCAGCCGGGCCGCGCTCATATCGGCAGCAAGCCGCCCGCCGGCAAGGCGCAACTGCCCATGCAGTGACAGGCTTGCCGCCCGGCCGGCCAGCTCTTCCCCCAAAATCACTTTATCCAGCGACACCGCGGCAATATCTACCGCAACCGGCCATTGCGGCACAGCAAAGCCTGCTGCCGGCTGCGGCAGAGCCGGCGGCGTGCCGGCCGCCAGCGGCCGGCGCAGGATTTCAACCTTTTCAGCGCGCAAGGCCTGGATAGAGAGACGCCCGCGCAGCAGCCTGAGGCGGCTCCATTCCAGCCGGGCGGCATGAATTTTCAGCCAGACACCGCGGCGATCGGCAACCGTAATCAGGCCGATAAAAGGCCGGGACGACAAAGCTCCCTCAAGCCGCGATAAATGAATGCGGCGATTGGGGCCGGACAGGCGGGATTCAACAAAAGAGAGCAGCCATGATGTCTCTGTTCCGGCCCGGGCGGCGGCCTCGCGGCTTTGGCCGGCGGCGGCTTCATGCGGCAGCCGGCCCGGCTCCGCTGCCGCGCCGACCCAGCCGGAAGCCGCCAAAAGGCTCAATAGCAGCCCCGGGAAAAACAGCCGCCGGAGCCTAAGCGGCCCGGGCCGGCCGGCAAGCCGCCTAAGCGATAAAAAGCTGCGCTTTTTCTTCTTCCGCATTATCTATCCTGTTTTTTAACCCTGTTACGCGGCTCTAGAAAGCCTGGCCGATACCGATATAAAGACCATAGCGGGAATCCCCATGCTCACGATTGAGCGGCAAGCCGACATCAAGGCGCAAAGGCCCCATGCCGGTTTTATAACGCAGCCCCAGCCCGGCGCCCAGTTTGGCCTTTTGGTCAAAATCCGGGGCGCTGTCCCGGCCGATCAGCCCGGCATCAAGAAAAGCCGCCAGGCCAAAAGCGCCGTAAAGCGCGGCGCGCAGCTCGGCCGACCCTTCCAGCATGGAGCGGCCGCCGATAATTTTGTCGCCTTTTTTATAAAGACCGACAGAGCGATAGGCATAGCCGCGCACAGAGCCGCCGCCGCCGACAAAAAACAGCATATTGGAGGGCAGCTCGGCAATCGGCGCGCCGCTGATCGAGCCGAATTTGCCGCGCACAGCCACAATAAGCCGGTTTTTGCTGTCAAGAGCATAATAGCGGCGCCCTTCCACCGTCATTTTGACAATGCTGTTGCCGTATTCGGCTTCATAAAAAGGCTCGGCAACAAGCTGGCCGTAAAGGCCGCGCACCGCGTCACTTTTATTATCGCGGCTGTCATAAAGCAAACTGCCGGACAAGCTGGCAGCGGTAAAATTACGCTTGCCCCATATATCATCTTTCACCCGCACGCGGGCGGCATTGGCGTAAAGTGAAGCGGACAGGCGCTCATTAAAATTATGATTCAAGCCATTGCTGAAATAAAGGCCTTTGGTCTTATAATTATCCAGCACGTCCCTTTCTGCCCGCAGCGAAGCGACATAATCCGTATCCGGCGTAAAAAGGCCGGGGCGAACAAAAGCGACACCGGCGCTATAGCTGTAATCGCCCGGATCAGCGGAAGATTTATTGCGATCGCCGGCAATATTGGCCGCCGCCGCCTCAAAACGCAGCCGCTCACCATGGCCGAACAGGTTGCGGTGCAGCCAATAGGCGGAAAGCCCCAAACCGTCAATAGTGGAGTAAGAGCCGCCGCCGCCAAAGCGGTGCAAGGGCCGCTCCTGCAAGGTCAGGCGCAAGGGCAGCCGCCCGTCTGCCCCAATAGTGTCGGCCTCGCTTAAAGTCGCCGAGCGAAACACGTCCAGCCGGTTCAGCCGGGCATTGGCTGTGGCCAAAGCGGCGGGGCGGTAAAGCTCTCCCTCTTTCAGCCCGGTTAACCAGGCAATATAGGCAGAATCCATATGCGGGCGCGGCGACACATTATCAATAGTCAGCGCGCCCAGCCGCGCCTGCCGCCCCGGCTCTGCCGCAATGCGCGCATTAACGGCTGCGGCCGCGTGATCGGCCACAATCCGGCGCGCGGCCGGCCGGGCCTTGGCATAGCCCTGCTGCCGCCACATTTCCACGGCCTGCGCTTCAGCCGCCAGAATAGTGCCGGAAAGCGCCTTTTCCCCCCGGGCATAGCCGATTTTTTGCTCGGCGGCCTGTATTTTCGGCCGCAGCGCTGCGTCTGCAAGCGGCGGCTCTGAGCCGCTGCGGCCAAGCTCTGCCGTGTCAAAACGGTATTGCGCCCCGCTGTCTGCCATAATGACAATCGCGCTATGCTCAGGCAAATCCGTGCCGTAAGCTATATCGGCGGCTTCCCGCCCGTTAACGGTAATATGAATAACCGGCCCGTAACGTCCGGCCGCATAAAAGCCGGCCAGAATCCGGCTGTAATCGCCGCGCGCCTTGGCCAGAACCCCGCCGGAGCCGGCAACCGCCTTTTTCCGCTCAGCCCATAATAAGGAACTGGCTTTAGCCAGTTTGATACTGGCCGCCGCCCGCGCCCGCATGGCGGCCGCCGCCTGTGGCGGCAAACCGGCCGGCGCTGCAAAAGGCACAAAATTGACACTATAATATTTCGGCTCGCCGATAATATTGGCTGTATTTTCGGCCTTTTTGCCCCAAAGATGCAGCCCGAAAAGCGTAAAAGCCGCCGCCGGCGCCGGCTGGAGCGCCAGCGCCAGCCCGGCCAGCAGCGCCGGCAAGGCCCGGCGCAGCGCTACGCCGGATACCCGCTTATATATGACGCGCCGCAAGGCTGCCCGATACGCCAGAACCGCCAAAATTATCTGTCTCCTCCCCCGGCTGAAGACCGGTTATAGCCGGTGCCCCGGCTGCCTGTTAACCCGCTGGCGCAGCAGCCCCGCCACAAGGCGGCGCTGCCGGCGCCTGAGCGCTGCTTTAGCATGATTCTGGCGGCAAAATGTGACAAAAAACGGCCGGGAAAGAGAGCGCAGCCGGCAAAAGCTGCTCCGGCCCTTTGGCGGCCGGGCGCACAGCCCGGCGCAGCGGCGCGGCAGAGCGGCAGAAGCGGGCGGCGGCCTAGGCCGAAACCCGGCGATAACGGCGCTGATAACGCCGGCCGAGAGAGGTTAAAATTTCATAGGCGATCGTTCCCGCCGCCTGCGCTATATCATGCGGCGATTGATGCGCGCCGATCAGCTCTACCCAGTCACCGCGCTGCGGCAAGACTCGCCCGGCGGCAGCGAGCGGGCTTAAATCCACCACCATGCAATCCATTGAAATGCGGCCGATAACCGGCAGGCGCACCCCCTGATAATAGACCGCCCCTTTATTGCTTAAACAGCGCGGCCAGCCATCGGCATAACCGGCGGAGACTGTCGCGGCCGGCAGTGTTTTTGTCGCTTTATAGGCAGCGCCATAGCCGATCGTCTCACCTTTTTGCACCTGGCCGACCCGCAAAATCGGCGCTTTAAGGCTGATAACCGGGCGCAGGGCGGCAGCAAGCTCGCCGGCGCTCCGGCCGCCTTCCACCATGCCGTAAAGCGCCAGCCCCGGGCGCACAATATTGTAACAAAAATCAGCGCCCAGCGCCAGGCCGCTAGAGGCGGCCAGGCTCAGCGGCGGGCGGCAGGCCAGCGCCTCTGCCAGCTTTGCCGCTGTGGCGGCAAAGCGCGCCGCCTGCGCCGCATTGAGCGGGCTTTGCTCGGCATCGGCGCAGGATAAATGGCTGAGAACCGCCACTATCTCCATAGCAGCCAGCTTATCCGGCGCGGCTATTAGCGCCGCTATTTCCCCTTTATCCAGCCCTAACCGCGCCATGCCGCTGTCACATTGCAGCATAGCCGGCAATGTGCGCCGCCTTGCCCGGCAGAGCGCCGCCCATTCCGCCACCGCATCGAGAGAATTCAATACCGGCACAAAACCGGCGCGCGCGGCAGCAGTGGCTTCATGCGGCAGCACTCCGTTCAAAATCGCAATGGTATAGCGGTCACCGGCGCGGCTTTTGTCCTTGTGCCGCCCGGCCTGCCCGGCCGCCAAAGCCGCCTGCACCGGCCCGGCTTCAGCCGCCTGAGCAACAAAAAACAGCCGGCACCCGGCTTGATACAAAGCCGGCGCAATAGCAGCCGCGCCCAGGCCGTAAGCATCGGCCTTGACAACAGCCGCCACAGCCGCGCCATGGGCAGCCGCCTGCAAAATTTTATAATTATGTTGCAAGGCCACCAGATTAACCGTTAATACCCCGCTGCCGCCGGCTTGCTCGCCCGATACAGAATTTTTCACCGCTATAATCTCTATTATGCGCCGCTTGTTGAGCAGCCGGCTGTTCCGGCCCCTTCCCTGTCCCAGTTTATGCCGTTTTTATGGCATTTTGGGGGCGCCGCGCCGGCGCCCTGTTTTTCCTGTGCAACCGGCTTGAGCCAAAGCCAATCCCGGCTATTAACCGGCCGGCTCGTATCTTGCCTGCCGATAATCGCCGGAAAGGTGAACAGGCGGCAAAAAATCCGATAAAACAGGCGCTTCCCGGCTTCACAGCCGGTTTTCATGCGCTATTTTAGCATTGCCGGCAATTTTTCAGTCCTATTGTATCGGCCTTATTTTGTAAATCCATGAATTTTTAGCCCCGGTAAATTCGACCTCTCTGAAGGACCATGATCATGAGCAAATCCAATAAGGAAGTAACCGGCGCCCGTGTGGCCTCGGCGGCGGGTAAGGTATTGGCCAGTTCCAAATCCACCAAACTGGAGAAAAGGGCAGCCGCTTCGGCTTTGACCCAACACCCTGACGGCAACAAAACCGCCAATGCGGAAATGACCCACCGGCGCGCCGCTTCTGCCGCCGGCAAGGTGCTGGCCAATCCGAAATCAAGCCGCGCCGCCAAAAGCGCTGCCGGCTCGGCTCTGACCCAGCACCCCGATAAACATTAAAACCGCAATCGGGGAAGCCTGTTCTTTTTACTGCGCCGCTTGTCTCGCCGGCACAACCGGCCGGGCAGGCGGCGCCGCTTTATCGCGCCGCCCGGCAAAAGCTTATCGCCTCATTGGCAGCGGCAAAACAGGCCGGGCCGGATCACTTGTTATTTCCTGAAATCCCCTCTATCTTCTGCAAATAAGCTGGAGCCGGCATAAAGACCGCCGACAATGGGGCAATCTCCCCGGTTTTAAGGGGACGCAGAGCGATTACGGCAGGGCAAAATAAGCGCCGAATCATCAAGCAAGAACAGAAAAGGCAGAAGAATCGATGACAGGCCATCAACAACGCGCCGCTTTGCAGCGCCAGATCTGGCAAATCGCTAATGAGGTGCGCGGCGCTGTCGATGGCTGGGATTTCAAGCAATATGTCCTCGGCACATTGTTTTATCGTTTTATCAGCGAAAACTTCGCCAGCTATATGGAAGCCGGTGATGACAGCCTCAATTACGCAGAGCTGCCGGATAGCATTATTACGCCAGAGATTAAAGATGATGCCGTTAAAACCAAGGGCTATTTTATCTCTCCCAGCCAGCTCTTTAGCAATATTGTCAAAAAGGCCGATAGTAATGAAAGCCTGAATACGGATTTAGCCGCCATCTTTGCCGCTATTGAAAACTCCGCCAATGGCTACCCGTCAGAAGGCGACATAAAAGGCCTGTTTGCTGATTTTGACACCACCAGCAACCGCCTCGGCAATACGGTGAAAGATAAAAATACCCGCCTGGCCGCTGCCCTGAAAGGGGTGGCCGGGCTGAAATTTGGCGATTTCCACGGCAGCCAGATTGATCTTTTTGGTGATGCCTATGAATTTCTTATCTCCAATTATGCCGCTAATGCCGGCAAATCGGGCGGGGAATTCTTTACCCCGCAAAATGTATCAAAATTGATAGCCCGGCTTGCCATGCACAAGCAAGACCGCGTCAATAAAATCTACGACCCGGCCTGCGGCTCCGGCTCGCTGCTGCTGCAAGCCAAAAAGCAGTTTGATGAACACATTATTGAAGAAGGTTTTTTCGGGCAGGAGATCAATCATACAACCTATAATCTGGCGCGTATGAATATGTTTTTGCACAACATCAATTATGACAAATTTAATATAAAGCTGGGTGATACGCTGATTGATCCGCATTTCCAGAACGATAAGCCGTTTGATGCCATTGTTTCCAACCCGCCTTATTCCGTCAAATGGGTAGGCTCAGACGACCCGACCCTGATCAATGATGATCGCTTTGCCCCGGCGGGGGTGCTGGCGCCCAAATCGAAAGCCGATTTTGCTTTTGTCCTCCACGCGCTGAGCTACCTTTCCAGCAAGGGCCGCGCTGCTATTGTCTGCTTTCCGGGCATTTTTTACCGCGGCGGGGCAGAGCAAAAAATCCGCCAATATTTGGTAGACAATAATTATATTGAAACGGTGATTTCCCTGGCGCCCAATTTGTTTTACGGCACCACCATCGCCGTCAATATTCTGGTGCTGGCCAAAAACAAAACCGATACCATGACCCAATTTATTGATGCCGGCGGCCTGTTTAAAAAAGAGACGAATAATAATGTCCTGACCGATAAGCATATTGAAGAGATTATGCAGGCTTTCGCCGGCAAAGACGATATTGACCATTTTGCCCAATCGGTTCCGCGGGAGGAAATCGCCGCCAAGGATTATAACCTGTCGGTCAGCAGCTATGTTGAAACCGAGGACAAGCGCGAAGCCGTAGATATTGTGAAACTCAATGCCGAGATAAAAAGCACGGTCGACAACATCAACACCTTGCGGGCCGAGATTGATGCCATTATAGCGGAGATTGAAGCGTGAATTACTTAGAAAAACTGCTAGACGGTGCTAAGGTGGAGTGGAAGCCGCTTGGGGAAGTTTGTGAGAGAAATAGCTATAAGCAAATAGGGGCAGCCGAGCTTGAGGCTTTGAATCTCTTTAAAGGTGATGTGAAACTTTTACCTTCTTCTAAAAACTATGATTGGTGGACAACCGAAGAAGAAGCAGGAAATTTGCTTTGTGAAGGTGAAGTTATAACCCTTGGCCGTGCGCGCTATGCCAATTTAAAGTATTATAAAGGGAAATTTGTCAGTTCCAATAATCATATTATCAAATCAGCTAATGAAAAACGAGTTTTAACGCGTTTTTTATTCCATTTTATTAGGGAGCATATTTCAAGTTTTTATATCGAAACTTCCACTTACCCGAAATTTGATGGTGATATTTTTGATAAGCTACCTTTTCCGCTTGTATCTCTAGCAATACAAACCGAAATTGTGCGTATTCTGGACGCATTTACCTCCCTTACAACCGAGCTTACAACCGAGCTTACAACCCGCAAAAAACAATACAACCATTATCGCAATCAACTTTTCACTTTTGATAAGAACCTAGTGGATTATTTACCTATGGGGCAAGAAGGTATTGGTAAATTCATTAGGGGGAGCGGATTACAGAAAAAAGATTTTACTGAAATGGGTGTTGGTTGCATGCATTATGGCCAAATTTATACACATTACGGCACATATACCGATAAGACAAAAACATTTATTTCAGAAGATTTTGCTAAGAAATCTCGCAAAGCTAAGTCAGGTGATTTAATTATAGCGACGACAAGCGAAAATGATGAAGATGTTTGTAAAGCAGTTGCTTGGCTTGGTGATGAAGATATTGCTGTAAGCAGTGACGCCTGCTTCTATACACACAGCTTAAATCCTAAATATGTTGCGCATTTTTTTCAAACAGAACAATTTCAAAAACAAAAAATGCCCTTCATTACTGGCGCAAAAGTTAAACGGGTAAATGCTGATAACCTAGCTAAAATCTTAATCCCTATACCTTCACCGGAAGAGCAAGCGCGGATTGTTGCCATTCTCGATAAGTTTGATGCCCTCACCAATTCCATTAGTGAAGGCCTGCCGCGTGAGATTGCGCTGCGGCAAAAGCAATATGAATATTATCGCACTATGCTTCTCAACTTCCCCAAGCCTGAGGAGACACTACATAAATGAGCAAAACTCTCACGGAAATAGCTCAGCAGTTAAAAGACGCCAATAAAAAAGTGCAGCTCATTTACGGCTTTAATGGTGCCGGTAAAACGCGCCTTTCACGTGCATTCAAAGAACTGATTGAACCGACAAATGCTGACAGCGATGAATCCGAGATGTCAGGCAGAAAATTCCTCTATTACAGCGCTTTTACCGAAGATCTGTTCTTTTGGGATAATGACTTAACATCGGATACTGAGCTAAAGCTGAAAATTCAGCCAAATCGGTTTACGGATTGGATTTTGAAAGATCAAGGGCAAGACCAAAACATTATCACCAATTTCCAGCACTATGCCGGTGATAAATTGACACCAAAATTTAATGAAGAATATACCACTCGATATGCTGACGGAAGAGAGATTACTGTGCCGGCATTTTCTGAGGTCACTTTTTCGCTCGAGCGCGGAGATGATACACAAACAGGTAATATAAAAATTTCTCGAGGCGAAGAAAGCACTTTTATCTGGAGTATATTCTACACTTTACTAGAGCAAATAATCGCTATCTTGAATGTGGCTGAACCTGCTGAGCGAGAAACAGACCAATTTGACCAGTTAGAATATGTGTTTATTGATGATCCGGTGAGTTCACTTGATGAAAATCATCTCATTGAGCTGGCAGTCAATTTGGCAGAGTTAATAAAATCCAGCTCTTCAAGCAGTTTAAAATTTATAATCGCAACGCACAATCCACTCTTTTATAATGTGCTTTACAGTGAGCTGAAGCCTAAAAGCGGCTATATTTTTGGCCGTTTTGACGATGGAACTTTTGAACTTGAGGAGAAGAAAGGCGATTCAAATAAGAGCTTTTCTTACCATCTGCATTTAAAGCAAACTCTTGAGCGGGCGATTGCCGAAAATCGCATCGAGAAATACCACTTTATGCTATTGCGTAATTTGTATGAAAAAACTGCCTGTTTCCTTGGTTATCCGAGATGGTCAGAGCTTTTGCCTGGTGATAAACAGGTTTATCTAAGCCGTATTATTCAATTTACCAGCCATAGCACTTTATCTAGCGAAACTGTCGCAGAACCATCTCCGCAAGAGAAGGAAACAGTCAAATTTTTATTGAACCACTTGGTAAAGAATTACCATTATTGGCAGCAGGAGCAAAATAATGGCTGAATGCACCAAACCCATCGCAGAATCCGAGCGTTTTATTGTTCTTGATAAATATGAGCGGGAACGGCAAGCCGCAACCAGCTATCAAAGTGAAGCGGATCTGGAGCGTGAGCTGATTGCCGACCTTGTCAAGCAAGGTTATGAATTCCTGCCCGCTCTCAATAGCCCGGAAGCCATGCTGGCCAATCTGCGGGTGCAGTTGCAAACTTTGAATGCTGTGCAATTTTCTGATGCGGAATGGCAGCGCTTTGTTGAGACCTGGCTGGATAAAGCTAATGACAATATTATAGATAAAACCCGCAAAATCCATGATGATTATATTCATGATTTTGTCTTTGATGACGGCCGCATTCAAAACATTTATTTGCTCGATAAAAAGACGATAAGCCGCAACAAAGTGCAGGTCATCAAACAATTTGAGCAGGCCGGAACCTACGCTAATCGCTATGATGTGACGATTTTGGTCAATGGTTTGCCGCTGGTGCAGATTGAGCTGAAAAAACGCGGCGTTGCGATCCGCGAGGCGTTTAATCAAATCCACCGCTATAGCAAAGAGAGCTTTAACAGCGAACATTCGCTGTATAAATATCTGCAAATATTTGTCATTTCCAACGGCACAGATACGCGTTATTTTGCCAATACCACCGAGCGCAATAAAAACAGCTTTGACTTTACCATGAACTGGGCGGACAAAGCCAATAACCCGATAAAAGACTTAAAGGATTTCACCGCCACCTTTTTCCAAAAGCATACTCTGCTTAATGTGCTGTTGCATTATTCGGTATTTGATATCGATAACGCTTTGCTGATTATGCGCCCGTATCAAATTGCCGCGACAGAGCGCATTTTACGCAAGATAAAAAGCTCCTATGCGGCCAAAAACTGGGGCACCCCGGAAAGCGGCGGCTATATTTGGCATACGACCGGATCCGGCAAAACGCTGACCAGCTTTAAAGCGGCACGGCTGGCGACTGAGCTTGATTATATTGACAAGGTGTTTTTTGTGGTGGACAGAAAAGACCTCGATTATCAGACTATGAAAGAATATCAGCGCTTTTCACCGGATAGCGTTAACGGCTCTGACAGCACGGCCGGGCTAAAACGCAATATAGAAAAAGATGATAATAAAATTATTGTCACCACCATTCAGAAGCTTAACAATCTGATGAAAAGCGAGAGCGATCTTGCCCTTTATAACAAACAGGTCGTCTTTATTTTTGATGAATGTCACCGCAGCCAGTTTGGCGAAGCGCAAAAAAACCTGAAAAAGAAGTTTAAACGCTTTTATCAGTTCGGCTTTACCGGCACCCCTATTTTTCCGCAAAATGCGCTTGGCGCGGGTACTACGGCCGGCGTGTTTGGCCGCGAGTTGCATTCTTATGTAATCACCGATGCTATCCGCGATGAAAAAGTGCTTAAATTCAAAGTGGATTATAATGATGTCCGCCCCAAATTCAAAAATATAGAAACCGAGCAGGACGAAAAGAAACTTGATGCGGCAGAAAATAAGCAGAATCTGCTGCACCCGCAGCGTATCCGCGAAATAGCGCAGTATATTTTGCATAATTTCCGCCAAAAAACGCACCGCCTGCAAGGGAATGATAGAGGCTTTAACGCCATGTTTGCGGTGAGCAGCGTGGAAGCCGCCAAGCTCTATTATGAGGCTCTTAATGCCCTGCAAAAAGATAGCGGCAGGCCGCTAAAAATCGCTACTATTTTTTCCTTTGCGGCGAATGAAGAGCAAGAAGCCAAGGGTGATATTGCTGATGAGAGTTTTGACATTTCTGCCATGAACAGCAGCGCTAAAGAATTCTTAAGCGCCGCTATTAGCGATTATAACGCATTTTTCAAAACCAGTTTCAGCGTAGAAAGCAACGGCTTCCAGAATTATTATCGCGATTTGGCCAAGCGCGTTCAATCCAGAGAGATTGATTTGCTGATTGTGGTCGGCATGTTCCTGACCGGTTTTGACGCCCCCAGGCTCAACACGCTTTTCGTCGACAAAAATCTGCGTTATCATGGCTTGATACAGGCCTTTTCCCGCACCAATCGCATTTTTGACGCCACCAAAACCTTTGGCAATATTGTTACTTTCCGCAATCTGGAGCAGGCAACTATCGATGCCATTACCCTTTTTGGCGATAAAAATACCAAAAATGTCGTGCTGGAGAAAAGCTATAAAGAATATATGCAAGGTTTTACCGATATAATCACCGGTGAAGCGCGGCGCGGTTTTATTGATGTGGTGACAGAGCTGGAACAGCGCTTCCCCCACCCGGATCAGATCGTCAAAGAAGCCGATAAAAAAGGCTTTGCCAAGCTGTTTGGTGACTATTTGCGCGTAGAGAATATACTGCAAAATTATGATGAATTTGCCAGCCTGAAAGCTTTGCAGAATATCGATTTGAAGGATTCGGAAGCGGTAGAAGCTTTTAAGGCCGAGCATTATTTAAGCGATGCTGAGCTGAGCGCACTGGAAGTGATCAAAATGCCGGCAGAGCGTAAGATTCAGGATTACAAATCAACCTATAATGATATTCGGGATTGGCTGCGCCGGGAAAAAGCCGCCAATGACAAAGAAAAATCTGCTATTGACTGGAGCGATGTGGTCTTTGAGGTTGATTTGCTCAAATCTCAAGAGATCAATATCGATTATATATTAGAGCAGATTTTTGAGAAAAATAAAAAGGTAAAAGATAAAGCGCTATTGGTGGACGATGTGCGGCGTATCATTCGCTCCAGTATCGGCAATCGCGCCAAAGAGAGCCTGTTAGTTGATTTTATCAACCAAACCGATCTTGATAAAATCAGCAATAAAGCCGACATTATTGAAGCTTTCTTCGCCTTTGCCCGAGAGGAACAAAAGCGCGAGGCTGAAGAATTGATTAAGGCTGAAAATCTGGATAGTGTGGCGGCAAAGCGTTATATTACCACATCAATCGGGCATGGGTTCGCCAGCGATAATGGAACGGAGTTAAATTCCATTTTGCCAAAAATGAGCCCGCTCAACCCGCAATATTTGCGCAAAAAGCGCACGGTTTTTGAAAAAATTTCTGCCTTTGTCGAGAAATTTAAAGAGGTTGGCGGAGATATTTAGCAAAGGAAAGAAGCGCCGCTCAGGATAAAGGCTTTTTCGGGGGCCTTTCGGTTTTGCCTATATTCTAGGCCAGATGTGTATTATGGCTATTCCGCTTGGCTTATAACGGCCTTGCCGCTCTATAAGGGGCTTGTGCAACGACCAATATACGGCTCCTGTAAGGGGCGGCCTTTATGGCGCGCGCCTTGCAGCATTTATTTACCGGCGGCTTTGCAAGGCAGTGTTTATAAACAGGATTCCGCCTGGATTCTCCCGGCATAGTATCAGCTTTTGCAATATCCGGCGCGCCGGCCGGGGGGCTTCACTTTAGCAGAAAGCTGGCAACACTTAACAGCGCATTTTCCGCCTATATAGCTGCTAATGTGTTCGGGAAGCGCGTTGCAATGAGCTTATCAGAGCCGCAAAGCTGCCGCCGGTGTATTTTCTGCCGATAAAATTTAATGCCGGTGGCTGCGCGGAACAGGGGCTTTCAGGCAATAAAAACCTGCGCGGCCTCAACTCTGTGTTAATAGGGGAATATTGGTTGCGGGGGCAGGATTTGAACCTGCGGCCTTCAGGTTATGAGCCTGACGAGCTACCGGGCTGCTCCACCCCGCGCCAACTGCCCTAATGGGCGACTGGTGACGCATTTAGCATAATCACCGGCCAAAAGCAAATAATCTTGCAGCATTTTATCATATTTTTTGATATTGCCCTTTTATTTTTAATTTATAGGCTATTTTAGCCTATTATTTTTTCGGACAGGATTATTTGCATCTATGTGTCTGTGTTTATCTGCTCGGACGGTTGGTAAAGGCCCCGCTTTTGGCAAGATTTTTGCCTTTTTCTCCGCCGCCGTTTATCGCTTTAAAAAGCTCCGGTTTTACTTTGCCCGGCGCCCTGATGTCCCGTATTTTAGCTATACCGGCGTCGGCATAAATTTGTCAGCAAAGCTCTATACGCGGTTCAGGCATCGCTATTGCCGCCCTATTGTACAGTTTTGCTGATTTTGCTGGCTTTTGATTCGCAAGAGCGCGCCTTGAGGTATTATAGCTATTAGAACAGCCTCCGCTCAGACGGATCAGCCTGCTTGCCGGTTTCCGGCAGCTTGGCAAGGTTTTATATACAGGCGCCTTGGGCTGAGCACATATAGCTGAAGCGCATAAGGCAGAAATTTTATTTTCATTATCAAACGAAGCAATTATTTAGGCAGGCGGGAGAGCTTTGGCAGCGCAGCTGCCGGCTGCCCAGGCTGGCCGGCACAAATCGATTATTTATGCGGTTGCGGCGGCTTAGCAGCCTTTAGAGATTAGAGCGCGATGACAGAGGCTTGCAAGGTGGGTGGAGGGGTAGTTAGCCAGGTCTATTGCGGCAACTCGGTTATTTTTATGTTTTACACTATAAGCTCTTAT
>Ga0157357_1000135_pt1 | contig 29389 bp, 14 predicted proteins | sample AttcapACBM1_FD_111485 | JGI IMG/M metagenome (GOLD analysis project Ga0157357, IMG submission 111485) | Fungus gardens microbial communities from leaf cutter ant in Botucatu, State of Sao Paulo, Brazil - Atta capiguara ACBM1 | ecosystem: Host-associated > Fungi > Mycelium > Unclassified ... | reverse complement strand
GTGTGACAGTGTGATAGTGATGTCATGTTAACCCTAACCATAAGTTCCAAAAATAAAAATAAAAGAAAAGGAAATATCAAACAAGAAAAGAAAAATAAAATAGTTAGAGTCTACCATTTTGAACTCTGACATCCATGGCATATATATTATATCTTGGCACAAACCTTGTCCACTGCTATTGTAGATTTATCATAACTGCATTCATTCATTCTACTCCTTCTATTAGAGCAGATCTTATTGGTATCTGCTAAAATCCTTGTCTTTTTAGCCAGACTTAGGGCTATGGAAATTGTTATTATTGTGCTTCTCTAGCAGTTGCTAGTATATTTGATCTTGATACTTAAGTAATACTTGAGTCTTCCTACTTACTTTTCCTTTAATGCCTATCCAAATTGATTGCTTGTTCATACTACTTCTTGATGTCTCTTGGAGGTTATTCCATCTTTATTAGCTTATACCTGATAATATTGTTTATCTCTCTTTTAAATTCTTCAACTAATGCTTGTTCTTTATATCTATTACCTCTTACTGCTCATTTGAATATCTGAACAAATTTGTCTTTAGTTCAAGAACCTTGTTCTACTTGTTTGAGCTTGGCTACTTTTGCTGATTTGTTGTCTTCTCCTCCAAACTCTCTCTTTGATACTACCAAGAGCTTTTCTATCAACATAAACTCCCAATTTCCTAATTCCAGCTTCTCTAATATATTTTCTTTCCAAATATTCACCAATATCAGAGTTAAAAATGATGGACTTAATTTTATTTTATTTCTCTTTTCATTCTTTTTTATTTTCCTTTATTTTTTATTGTTGACTAAAGGTGAAGAAGACAAAAGGTGACACTGTCACATGTCATGGTCACAAAAGTCACATGCCCATGTGATATAATGAAATAACATAGAATGTTTTAGAGATAATGATGTTATATGGCATAATTAACATATATCGATCTTAAAACAAGCATATAATCATTAGAGTAAGGCTAAAAAAGTGTAGCATGGACCATCAGTAGTTTGTATATAGGGTAGATATTTATACTTAGGAATTCTATTGAGTTCTCTTGTGTTACTTAATACAAGAGTGTGTCTTTTACTCAACACAGAGTCTAAGTCATAACAACCAACACTTCCTATATATATCAAGATCCACTATACTTGCTTTTCTACTGTTTTTATCCTCATCCTTATTCTGATATATAACTTGTATGCTATTACAAATCCCACCACTTTCTCTAGATCTACATCAAACAATAGTGGCTTTGTTATCTCTGGTCAGAACCCATATCTGAGCCTTAGAGTTTTCTTCACTTCCTCTTTTACTTCTTTTAACCCAGCCACTAGCTAGTTGTTCTGTTTGTTGTCTTATTAGGAGCTTTAACTGCTCTACTGGGCCATATTGATGTATATAGCAAGGTAGTGGTAAATTAGTTAATATAAGTATTTGTGTAAGAGTGAGAGAAGATGAAGTGTATAAGAACAAAGAAAGAGAGCCAGTGCTAGTCTTACTTTCTGATCCATATTCTCAACTTGTCAAAATCTTTGTAGGTGCTAGTGAGCTCTTGACTAGTCTTATATTAGATACAGTTCATACTCTGTTATTCAAGATCTGATAAGATATTTTGAAAGTTCAAAATAAGTTATTTAGTATGTTATTTGAGAATGTAGAAGATAGATTGGAATAATCTTTGGCTTCAGCTTATATACTGTATCTTTACATCTCTACTAGCTATACTGGTCATATATTTCAGAAGGAAACTTGGGGAACTTAGTGGGTTAAAACTACCAAAAGATGGCAAGGTGTGTCATCACCAACATTAGAAGAGGGTATTGGTTTTAGTTAATTTCCAGAATAAAACTAGTACAGTATAAGCTACTAATTTATATACTAGATAATTTATCTAGAATGGAAACTACTAAGCAAGTATTCTATATACTAGTAATCCTCAGATGTTAGAGATAGAGATTTATAGAGTTAGAAAGGGTTTAGTAAGGATATCTGAGGGAAAATGAAAAGATGTGATCTATACCAGAAGAAGTTAGAGAGTGCAGATGAGAGAAGATATGTTATCTATAGGTTGGAATAGATATGATTAGAATGAAATATAACATTCCACCTCATGCTGTCTACTAACTACTTATCCTACTGTCTTACTAACTACTGCTCTAATTAAATTGTGCATCTTAATATTCCTAAGAAGAGAATCCACAAACTAAATATCTTTCTACTAGAAAATATTATTACTTTGTATAGATATTATAACTTTAAGTCCTTGAGTAAAAATAAAAGACTACTTTTATATTAAGTAATATAAAAGAACTTAATAGAGTTCCAAGTATAAAATAGTCTATTTTATATACTACAGATTATAGTCTGTATATATACTACAACTAATCTATTCTAAAGTATATGTGCTTTCTATAAGGCTAATATATCATTGTCATACTATATGATATCATCTGTTTTAGAACCTTTTATATTCTTTTCTGTGTCACATAATTATGTGACTGTGACTGTAACATATGTAACATCCCTATGACATGTATCATACCTCTATTATACTTTGTGACTTGTGTAATTATTGAATGTAACTTTATATCATATCTTTTGTCTAAGTTCAAAATAAAGAAAAATAAAATAAAACTGAAAATAAACTAAATGAAAATAAGAAAATAGAATAAAACCAAGTCTATTGTTCATAATTCTGACAATAAACAAGTCATAATAAACCTATAGTATAAGCTTTATATATAAAAGAGTATAAGTATACTATTTTAACACTACTTAATTAAACAATAAGTATATCTAGACAGTGTGACATAGTAGCCTAGGTCTGGTCACCACCATTTACAACTGCTTAAGCTAAGCAGCTAGCTTATCTTTATACTTAGAGCTTAGCTTCTAATATAAGGATGACTAACAGTTATAATAACCACTAATTAAGGATGAAAAAAAGAGTAAGCAAAGAGAGGGCCTAGTATTGGGCAGCTTTAGAAAAGAAACATTGAGTTCTAATATTATGACTTAACCTGAAGTAATAAAGTAAAAAAGAGATCTTACATTAGTTAACATAAGAAAACTTAGTGAAGTTCCTAGTACAAGTGAGTTTGCTCTATATATCTATATCTTTAGTATATAGTCTATGTATACTTTATATCTAGTCTATCCTAAATATTATAAGTTATATATAAGAGTTATTATATCATATAATGTATAATATTACCTTCTTCATATATGACATGACATTGTGACTGTGACTATGATATGTGATATCACATCATCCTCCTTTACTAAGTCCAAAATAAGAAAAGAGATAGAGAAAATAAAAAAAAATCAAAGTAGGAAAATAAGATAAACTTAAATTATAAAAGAGAGATAGAAAAAAATGAGTCTATTATCTTCAAGTTTGACAATGAGAGTGAGAACTAACTTAATATGAATTTTACAGAATAGATAGTTAGCAGGACCAGTAAGTTTGGAGAAAGTAGTAATAAAGTTAGCTATTACTATTAATGAGAATAATCAGCACAAGTTAGAGAGTAAATGTAGCTAATAATAGTGTAAATACTTTATCTCAACTAGTAATGAGCCATAGTATATGTAAAGTGTAAGAGAATTTTATAAGCATAGAGCAACTCAGAAATTAACTTAATCCATAACAGACCTAGAAGTAATAATATGTTAGCTTAACTAGTAAAGTTGGTCAAGCCCTTCTCACTTATAAAAAAACAGCCTAAAAAAGTACTAATTGGAGATCAAGATAATTAAGACTTATAACCTATTAGAAGAAACAAAGTGCATAGCAGCATAGTATAGTGTGGACAACTGATGACTACTTACTAATAGTAAGATTGTTCTTATAGAAAGCTTATAGATGAGTGTTAATTAAAGAGCAATATGTATAAGATATGTAATAAAACCACAATTTGTGAGTACTGTGCATCATTACTTAGTTTTTTTCTTAAGTCAACAATTTATTACATAGGACATAGTAGTAGCCTGTGCCTACTGAATGATACAGAATTTGAACCCACAACCTTGATAGCAGGAAAGGGCAAGACATATTTATCACTATATCATTACCTTCCCTCTTTATTTTACTTAGTCATGCTATGTTAATTACAGCATGAGTATAAAATAATAAAATAATAATGGCCTAAGTAGTCTATAACAAACTTGATCCATAACTAGTATACACACAAGATAAGCAATATTGAAGAGTAAATCAAAACTTTCTAGTGCTAGATATATCAATCATTCAATAAGGCTTTTATATAACTAAAATAGTCTAAGTAGAGAAGATTAATAAATGATAAGTTAACAATAAATTACTATATATGTAATTTTCAATGCTTATAGTCAATTTATTTTTATTCTATGAAAATTTATTACTAAACTTCTGAAAGCACCTAGTTCTAAGTATATATCTGAAGTAATTTCATTTTTTCTGGATCTTACAGTTACCAGTTCATTTGAGGCACTAAATTAATCTTTTTATTATTATTGAAATCAACAACTTATTACATGGGGTACAATAGCAGACTGTAATAGCTACAATGTAACTACTTATATAGAGAAGAGAAAGGGAGAAAGAAATAAAAATAAGAAATAAAATAAAATAAAATAAAACTAAACTATAATGAACTAGGAAAACCACTATTAAGCAATTCCTTCATAGAAGGAAGATGTTTTAGGGTTAAACTCAAGAAAAGCAATGAAATAGCTAAGAGATTCCCTATTGAGATTCCAATATTTGTTATATCTTCTATACTTATGAAGGATATATCATCTTGACTCAATTGGATAAAGGCTATATAGATAGCTGAAATTTTCCTTTAGGAAAAATTTCAGATGATACTCACCTATAGACATATGATTTGTAATTGCTCTTGTTACTCTTATACATAAGGAGTTAAAATATCCAATAGATTTAAGTCAAACACTATTTTTTATATAAGTAGGCTTGATAATTGAGTCATATTTATCTTTCATACTGAAATCCCATAATAATTTATATGGGAAAACTAGTTTGAGGTCATATTTTTTATCTCTTTATTAATGACTAAATAGTAACTCTATTTAGTATTATTAGGACAATCTCAAAATTCAATGAAGTTGTGGGAGTTCTTTTCAAAAAAAGTCCTGAAGTCTTGAGCAATAGTAATAGACTGAAGCTGATAAAGATGTGATAATGAATCAAATATAATCAATAACAACTATGATGTATAATAAATCAGCAACTTGGGCTACTTGATTAATTCCATATTTAATTGTGAACAATTCAGCCTTAGTTGATGTGACATTAACAGTATATGGTGAATGGTTTTAGCAATGACATTTGGTCCCAAGCAAACATGAGCTATAGACATTGTGACATTGTTTCTAAGGCTTGCATCAGATATAACAGCAATGTTCTTGATATTTTGTAAGGAGTTTTCAAAGATTTTATCAAGTTTGTATAGGTAGGAAGACTTGGCATCATTTTTTTTGTGGTTTATAGTGTTGCAAGAAAAGTGATTATGAAAGATATCTACTAATCAAAAACTAGGAGAAAGCTCTTTATGCAAAGGATTAAATGAAGGAAAAGTTCCATTAAGATAGTTATTGGTGTCTACAATGAAACTTTTGACTTTAAGTCTTTGCTTAGAGGTTAATTTCTCCAGGAAAAGACAATGAAGAGTCAAATTGGTTATGTGATGATGTTTTAAAAGAGACTTGATCACATGGTTTGAAGGTAAGTAAGCTGTTCTCATTTGTTAATAGCCACTGATCTTATGGAGGTGAATAAGAATGTAAATAGGAATAAGACTAGTGATAGCCAACTCTCTAGGTGGGAGACATATAAAAAGCATCAGTAATCCATAATGCAGCTCTTTATTATATTTTCCTAAGCTCTTTAAGGAAATGAGATAAAGGGGCACTTCTGAAGTACTATAAAGATAGTCAGTCTAAAGTGATAGAAAGAACACATGTTTTGTATAATAGTTATTTATAGAAGGGCAACAAACTCCTAGTGGGATTACACAGCATTTTCATATCCTTAATTGTTGAAAGAGCCTTGTTGGAGTAAAAGCAAATGTGTTGTTGAAAGAAGAGTTTTCTGTTGAAGATAAAACTAAAGTATTTCCAAGTGTTCTTTGGTCATAGAATAGTATCTCATAAGGGGTGAAATTTAAAGAAGGGGGTTCAAAGTTTTTAATTGATCTGAATAAATGAAAAACTTCTGACTTTCTATATTTGACTGTAAGTCCAAATTGGTCAAAGAGAGAAGAAATAATATTATAGCTACAGAAAAGAAAAGTATTTGTTTTTTTCAAAGATTTTTCCTACAAAATAAAAAGATCATCATCCATAAAAGATAGAAATGAAACAAAGGAGTTTTGAAATAGATTTTTTGATCTTTTTTTAAAGATATGCAAAACAGTAGCAATATATAAAGCAGATAAAATAGGAGAGAGGGCAGACTCTTGTCCTATACCTACATTTGCTCTGAAGAAGAGAGAAATGAAGTTGTTTCATATTTTCCTATTTATTAAATAGTTGGAAAAGAAAGATAAAACTCTAGAATTGAAGCTGGCTTTGTCTAAAATCAAAGGAAGAAGTTGGTGATTCAGCAAAAGGAAAAACTGGATGATGTCAAAGGTCAATGTACTTGTTTGAGGACCTTTGGCCCAATCCAAATAAATAAGGTGAGTGAGGACAATATCTGTATTAGTAGTTGAGTACTATTTAAGTCTACTCAATTGATTAGGATGAATAAAGTTAGATGCAATGAAGTAATATTGTAATCTCTCTCTAATGATCTTTTCAATGAGTTTCCTCAATGTGTTAAGAAGGACAATATGACAAAACATCTTAGGAGAGTTATAGAACACTCTATTGGGCTTTGGAATAATAATGGAAGTAGACATCTTGAAATGTAGTGGCCAATAACTGAGATTGATGCATGCATTAGTAATGTTGACAATGTTGGATAGATACTTATTATTATCTACAACAACTTTAAGATGTTTTCCAAGAGATACAATTGAGTTCTAGAGTGGACAAATTGCTATATTTTTTGATTGCATTTCTGAATTCTTCTTTCAAAAAAATTTGGCCATTCCACTAAAGATTTCAAGAGAACCTTATCTAATAGATGTATATTTACTTGATGATTTTGTGCCAAATTGAATTCTTGATAAAGTACTTGCCATAGATTTTCAATCTCAATGTAAGAACACCCATTATATTAAAGGGCTTCAGTGGTAGGAAGTTTACACTTCTTGACACAATTCATGAGATCCCAGAGTCTCTTGTTTTTCAATATGATTTCTTTAATTTTTTCATCAAAGAAAGTGTATTTGATTTTCTTAACAAATTTCTTCAATTTTTTCCAATCTACTAGTAACTTAGATGAATGATAATTGTTCAGTTTGATGCTACACTCTTCATTTCACTATGTTTTAGAACATTAATGTTCTTGGAAAATTTATACTAAGTAAAATTCTTGTATATTCTTGAACTATGTTTTCAAGAGATTCTTTGCTTGATATATTTATTATATTGATATTCTCCAAAGCATTTGTAAGCTCAGTGACAAACTTCTTTCTCACTATTCTTAATAATGATTTGTTACTTATCTTGAATAAATTCCTCACTGATAGATATGTCAATAATTAGGGGAGTGTGATCTGAAGGATGCTGGAAATCTGATAGAATAAAATAATTGTCAATTTTAACAGAATCTGGTGAAAGAAACATAAGGTTGATAACAGAGTTGGAGTCATTAGTATTATTAGCATATTAAATCGGAACTTGATGAACAGGAGAAGATAACTTTAGCTCAAGAGAGTTGGCAATCTCTATAAGAATATTGCTCTGAGCTAAATGATGAGAGTAGAAATGATCTCAATCCCTATCTTTGATATTGAAGTCCTCAGCTATAATGAGAATATTACAAACATTAACCTTAGTATCCTTGAGATACTTTAAGGCCAATTGATGTTTGTCTGAATAGATGTTGATCATAAAGAAAATACTGCCATTGTTAAAGAATTAATGTATGTTATTACCCTAGGATGTTTGTTGTTATTGGATGATTGCCTGGAAAAGATTATCCAGGCAGGATAGTTGGGAGAACTGACAACTTTGTTATCTTTCTTGTTAGACAAACTTGAGATGGTATGGATGAAGAACCAAGGTAGCTAATCCTACAATGTGAGGAACATTATTTTCCATTTTTCCATTGAGAAATTTGTTTTTGATGAATAACACAATTCTATGAAGAGAAGTTGCAATGTTGTCAGCATCCACTTCTAAGTGTTCATTAAGACCATAGATGGAAATAGAATGCACAGAATCATCCCATAGTCTTGGATCCATGGGTTGGTTGATCAAATATGGAATTGAAGATGTTTCAAGACCATGAGGCTGACATGTGTTGGGGTCCAATTCATTGACACACCCTCCTTGAGGTTCTGGTATGTTTGCTATAGCTGTAGCCTTGTTAGCTTTGTCAATATCCCCTGTCTTTGGGGATGCATAAAACAAGGAGAATCCTTGAAATTCATTGTTTTCAACTTGGTCGGTCCAGGAAGGGTTGTTATTGAGAGCTTGCATCCTTTCTGCATAAGGAACGGACGAAGCACTTGAATGTACTGGCGACTCCCTGGAGCTGTTAGTGCTAGAGACATTAGACTGACCTCTCGGAGTATCAATCTCCATGTCTGTATCCATGTTGTTATAAGTAGGTGGATTGAAAAGTAGACTGAAATCGAGTGAAGAAAATGTATTCACTGGTTCCCTGTTGGACGCTACCATACAAGATGGTGGTATGAGAGAAAGAAGCGATGACTAAATTAATCTCAATGACTAGTTCCATACTTCAGAAATTGATCATATTATTTCAATCATCCCAAGGAGGGAAACAATAAGCCCAGTTCAGGCAGATCATTTTTCATATCGTCGACTAGATCGGTCTCTAGCACACGCTCCTTCTGTCCCAGTGCCCTACAGTCTGCGGATCATTTGCAAGGTTGCCACTATGTGCTCAGAGTCAAAGGGCTGGTTGAGCCGGTGGCGTCCTCAAGGAGACCTGTGCCCCCACTCATTCTATGGCATCAGCGGTAGCAGTAAAGGGAACAGTGCAAGCCCGGATGCGCTACTCCAAGATTCCAAATATAACACCCAAAGACGAAAGAGCAGGCCAAAGTCTTGTAACGGACCTGTGGGTTCTGGAAATGGGGTGCCTGGCTAGATCGGCCATGAAGGCCGAAGGTGAAAAGTTGAGGTGATTCACATCAGTGCCAGGCACTACTGACGTCATAGAATTGACCGGAAGGACAGCATAGTTGACGTTCCGTTCTCATATAAACATTTTGCACTCGTTGACCTGGTGTATGATCACAGTGGTGTATATGGTGTGCCATCTACCAATTGCATGTATCGATAGAAGGGTATGTTTATATTCTGCATCAAAAATCAGATTGCAGTTGTCTGGATCTGTATGTACAGTATTGGTGATGAAAATAGCAAGTAAAACACTCAGTGGACAATTTTCTCTGTTGGACAACTGTCAATGTCGATTCTACTGTATCAACACTTTCCCTGTCGTACGACGGATATCGTCTTCCTTTCAGTGATATCTGCTTTTCTGAATGGTTTCACGATCATCGGTAGTTGCCTTCCTTCTTTGAATCGGTTTGATATATAGGGATAAGTCAGAACACTGATCAAAACAGCAATGAGCAATCGGCAGGATGGTGGAAACATAGTCTGTAACCTACATACTGACACGCTTAATCTTATCCTCAGTTGGAATAAAGATGAACTGAGTAAGCAGGACGTAGAGGATCGATCTCATCTCTGTCATGGACAACTGCATACCCATGCAGGACTCCATATAGGTCAGTTTTTGTCATTAGTGATGTAGTGTCGAAACGCTTACTCGAGGCCCAGTTGAAAATGAGAGTAGATGAGAGAACTGGCCGGGTGATGCCTGAACTTTCTCAGGCAGAGTATCCCAGCGATCAGGACTAAGAAAATACAAGTTGTCAGATGGGAATGGAAACGAGACAACAGATCTGACTTGAATTCCCAAGCATCTTCGCCCCATACTTTTTTGTCTAGATTGAATCCCTCTATAGGGACGTGGACAAAGGTTCCTTTCGGTACTGTGACACTGCGCTTCCCCTCTATGATATTTCCATGGCGATCATGGACGGGATACATAGTTGGCACTTGATCGTCTTTTGTGGCCACACGAAAGAAAGAATGTACTGGCGGAACTAATCGTAATGATTCCCGGATAACGTTATTAAAGTAGGACAAATTCGAAATACTGCTGAACAAAGAATGGATCTCTTCTTCTGTCAATTTCGGGATAGACACGGTCGGGACAATAGAGAGAAGTTCATTCCGCAGGCGAGTCTGAAGGTCAGGGTTCAGGGCAAGGAGGTAAAGTGTCCATGTGAGACCAACGGAGGTGGTATCTGTGCCCGCAAACAAGAATGTATTAACATTATGAAAGATATCATCGTCCGAGAGACGATCTTCGGGAGCCAAGTCTTTTGCAGCATTAGACTTCACTTCAGTGATACTCAGCTTTGAAACAGAGGAGTCTCGCAAAGATTGACCCACGTAAACGGCTAAGGAAGTCATTCCCTTCGTAAGTCTTGCCATTGGCAGCAGCGTCCTCAATCTTGCGTTTTTTCTCTCGGATAAGTCCATCCGTGATATGTCGGATAGTGTATTGAGAGCGTTTAATAGACTTCTGATGTTTGATCAGCTGTACAATCTATATGAGCAGACAACAAATTTCATAATGAGGCGTGACTGACAATGACCCTGGTCGTCCATGGGCAATATAATGTCATCACTGCTCCCAAAGGATTGTTTTGGAAAGTCGCGAGGTTCCACAGGTCTCTTTGCGCAAGTAATAACTCGTTGAGCTCGTCTTGATTCGCATTGAGATCACAATCTAAGGCTGTGTTTTGAATGAGCTCCAGCCAAAATAAACATTAAATAACCTAACCTGCATGTCCCATGACTGCAAGAGTCAGCTTTTTCAGTTCATCATAAACATCCACTGTCACATGTTCCTCGCATGTTTTGGCACCTTTTCCACAAACTAAATCCATCCACTTTTCTTTCAATTGGTTGCCTTTGTTGAAGAAGAGAGGTAGAAGTCCTCGAACATATTGCCTAGAGAATGCAGGTGCAATAACACGTCGCTGATGTTTGTAGATAAGTCCCTCTGCTGAGATTAGACCGTTTCCAATGAGGGTTGAAATGAGGTCACGTGTTTGCCATGGCTTTTCGTACGTCGGATTTGTCAGGACATGTCGAACAGACCAAGGATCCAACGTCAAAAAACGTATATCCCCCTAGAACACAAACCCAGTATCTAATGGGTCATCAACAAGTGGGAAGAACTCAACCTACTGGCATTGGACCCCAGACACGCATTGATCGCCCATATCTCTGCACGTATATATCATGGATTCTGGAAGAGTATGAGGGGCTTGAAGCATTGTGAGGATGACAAAGACGGATCAGGGTATTCATCTCACTCATTTAATTTTGTTACACTTCCCCTCCAGGTATAGGGAGGACCTGCAATTTGCTGCAGTGGGTTGGACTTGGGAGCTATAAACACTTGGTAACAGACCCATCCAACCAAAAGACCCAATACAAGTAGAATCATTGAATGAGAGAAGTCAAGAGCAGAGGAACTAAAATGCAAGATGGTGGAGTGTTTATCTGCTCGTAGTTGTTTGCGAGTTTAAATCGACCAGAAAGTCTGAGCAACTGCTCAGCTACTATCCCCCAGGAAGGAAGGATTGCAGCCAGTCACAGGAGGTCACACTCATTTAGACTCCGCATTCAGTAGACCATCTATCGATAAGATACTGTACAAATGATAAGTTAATGATAACTGCCTGGAAACATACAATTAGAAGTATAAAGTGGGTCAAAAGGATCAAAATTGACATAGAAAGTCCAGTTGAAAATGATTGGTATCATATGTGAAAAAACTAGCTAAAGCAAAATTTGAGGCATTAGCAGTAGAAATTGCCTTGACAAATAATGATGTCAGTCAGCCTACTAACAAATTGTCCTCGAATGTGGCTTGTAATACATAATCATTCAATAATAATATATATATTATATGAGGATACCAAGTGAGAAGTACAAACTGCTATAGACTGATCCAAGCTCATTTGACTTCTACTATAGATAACACTTATTCTTTTCCACTTCTACAACCCTTCTGATATGAATCAGTTGATCATGCTCTTGGTTATCCTATAAAGCTGATATAGTTTGATTCAAAGTAGAGAATGTCAAAGTTTGTTCAGCTTGATAGTTATGTTCTCTATTCTTACATTTCAGATTTCAAATTCTTTACTTAATAAATAGGTACAATTTGAGTTCTTATATTTAGCTTGTAGATAGAATGTACTTAGACCAGTTCTTTCTTTCTTGGTCCTAGGTATGTTTCTTACCTTGTACTCATTGTCCTTGTACTTAGTTCTTTCTTTCCTAGTTCTAGTTCTAGTTTTAGTAACTTAATACATAGTATCTCAATATCTACTGTATATCTACTACTCATTAGGTTATAGGCTCCAATAGCAGCTTCACTCAAGACTCTTTATCTAAAATATTTTACTTTCCAAGACTCAATGGCACCAAGTATTATGTATAGTCTGACAATATAAAAGGTACTTTATAAGTATACTTCCTCTAGCTCTTTGTTAAAGGATTAGATAATTGTCTCTTTAAACTATTGCTTACCTTTCTCCTTAGTATGGATGGTAAACCCTTCCTTTCTAATTCAATGGAATACAAGAAATAATCAAAGTCAAAGTCAACCTACTTTACTTAGTTGAGGTCTGACTTTGTAGTTATAGGTCTTATGCATGATGTTATCAAATTTGGACAATGGGAGCATATTATTAGTTCTCCTATATCAAAGGAGATATGGAACTACCTATATAAGATCTACATTACTTAATGCCAAAAGATTAACATGCATTATCATTACCAGAAGTTATATACTAAAAAGTAGGACAAACTTACTATTATATCTAATTATATTGGTTTCTTTCTCAATCTATGCTGTTTTATCACTAAATCTGGTCAGAAGTTGGACAAAATACATATTATTCATACAATTCTTCTATAATATCTAGAATGTTGTCAAACAGAATTTTCTTAATAAAGATAACAAAATTACTCTAGATATAGCCACTACTAAGTTCCTGGCTATCTATGATTGTACTAAGATAAATCATTATTTTAAAGAAACTAAAAAGAAGACTAAGGCCAAATTTTGGTCTTATTTGTAAAGTTGGTATCAGCTAGTAACTTATTTGGTGAGAACTTGAAGAAAAAGGAAAGAAAGAGAAAGATAAGATGCCTAAGGCTTAACTTGCTAATTCAACCTATAATACATATGGTGAGAAGTATTAGGACAACTGGGCAAAGTCTATGAAGTTATATAGAGTTTATAATCTTCAGAAAATCCCAAGTTTATTAACTAGCCAAACAACTACATAACTTACCTTTAGAAACTTTTAAGAGAATAAAATGGAGTTCCTGAAGGTAACAGCTACTTTAAACAATATCAAGTTGATTCTGAGAGCTTGGTTTTTGTTTGTTATATCTAACTGTATAAGTAAGAAAAAAAAATATGAAGATGGTTAGAAAAGAAAATGAAAAGACAGAATATATTAAAATAAATTCCTATTGAAAGTACATGGAGGCTGAGAATGAGTAGTAGCATTATGATTAGAACAATAGGAGTAGACTAAAGTTGGCAGAATATACAATGTAGAAATTGGATACCAAGTTAATAGCATGAGTAAGTTCAGAGATAGAGATTTACTCAAATTTATCTTTGATATTCTTATGTCCTAACTAAATGATCTTGTAAAGAAGCTTACATGTCTGTCAGTGATTGATTTTGAAGTCCACTATCTATGATCTATGAGATTTCATACTGAGATTTCCTATTAATAATCACTAGCATGAGGGCTAGTTGTGTTCTCTTAGAGAAAGTATTGAAAGTGGTAGACTTAAGTATAGAGATATAAAATGTCAGAGTTGAAGACAGTAGACTTTATTTATTTTCATTTTTCTTTCCATTTTATTTTCTTATTGGAATTTAGGGTTAGAGGTTAGTGTGGTATCATATGTCACTGTCATAAACTATTACATAATCATGTGGCACATATAACATTATAAAAGATCCTGGAATGAGATAATATCATACAACATATATTACACATGTTGGTCTTAAAGAAAAAACATAGCCCTTTAGAATAGGCTAATAGAAGTGTAGTGCAGATCAGTAGTCTAGTATATATAAGGTAGATAGTTTTGCACCAAAAACACCATTAAGTTCTCTTATGTAAACCCTATACAAGGTTCCTCTTAGTAACCAAACTCTAAGGTCTTGAATTCATATATCAAAACTGAAAGCAGTAGACTTAACTTTTTCTTATTTTTTTTTGATTTTTTTTTGATTTTCTATTTTCTATTTTTAGAACTAGAGTTAGGGTTAGAGTAACAAAGATCATGCTGTCACATTATATAACACAGTCATAGTAACAGTCACAAGTCACATGATTCATAGAAGGACATGGAAGGTTCTGGAAAAATAACATTATACAACATGTACAATATATGTTGACCTTAAGGTTAACACATAGCTGTTTAGGATAGGTTAGAAGTAGCTAACACAGACAATGTGGATTTAGTATATAAGATAGACTATCTTGTACAGAGTTTTCCATTGAGTTCTTTTGTGTTAACCCAATACAAGATTCTATTCATTGACCTACTCTAAGGTCTTTGAGTTATAACATTATAACATTGAAGACCAGATATACAGAGCACATAGACTTTGGAAGATAAAGGATAAATGATAGAATACTGGACTGAGAGATGATTTTGTAAGATTTATATTATTTTTTCAGATAGTTTTTTAAGGGCTAAATAGTTCTAAGAATTGAGCCTTAACAAAGACTTTATTACTTACTTTGAAATCAGGTGCAGAGAAATATCACATATTAGTAGATTTCTGATAATATTGTTGGGCTACAGTAATCTCAGCTTTAAAAGTACTCTATAACTTGTTGAGATCTATAGCAAAGTTATAAGCTTGAGAAGATATAATATTGGGTTTAGAGTAAATAGAGATGTTTAGATGATATCTCATATTAGAGAATAGGGAGACATCAGTAGTAGTACTAGTAGCATTATTGTAAGAGAACTTCACAAGTGGCAGAAGTTCAGACCAGTTGTCTTGCTTGTAATTATAATATATATAGAGATATTGCTTGAGTATCTGGTTTGTGTATTCAGTTTGTCCATCTCCTTTAGATGATAATATGAAGTAAAGTGAAGTCACATGTCCAGAGTAGTATCTAAAGAATGGAAAAAGTTTAATACAAATCCCAAGCCTCTATCAAAGATAACATAGGAAGAAACACTATGTTTTGAGAACACATAGAGAACAAATAGACATGCTAGGTCTGCAAATGTAATAGTGTCATGTGCAAGAATGAAGATAGCTTGCTTGGTGAGCCAGTCAACAATAACCAAGATATTATTGAACTTGGAGGATGATAAGAGTTTTTTAATGAAGTCTATAGAAATGGAATTCTATAGTCATTTAGGGATGGAAAGCTGCTTGAGAGATCTATAGAGCTTGTGATGCTGGAGTTTGGATTGTATACAAGTAATAGAGAACTTGTAGAATTGTTGTACATCAGTATGGAGGCTGGACTAAGAATAACTGTAGTGAACAAGTTCTAGTATTTTGTTTTGACTGAAGTGGCTAGCAAGAATATGATTATGATTATACTGAAGAATATATGTACAGTCTATTATTAAGATAGAGAAGACTGTTGGGGTCTGCAGACAATTAACCATCTGCAGTGATGTATTTTATAGTAGTAGGATCACTAAGAAGAGCCAAACAAATATCTTGGTGCAATAACTGTAGCTGTGTGAAGAAAAGGGAAAAGAAGGGCTGTAACTTGTATAGAGGCTGTAAGTTATTCTTGAGTAAAGATAGGTTTGAAGTTATGAAAGGTAACTGTAGTATAGTCAGTATTTCCCTCTTTAGAATAGACATTCTACTATCTAGTGAGAGTGTTTGATTTGGTGCCAAGAGTAGAATCTGATAACAAGGTTAAGCTGCAAGAGGTATTCAGACTACTATGCTTTTCTCTAGATCAATATCTTGATAGTAGAAAAATACTCAAGACTTTTATAATCTATAACAATGTCAATGGGAAAGACTAGACTCTTTAAATAGTGCTACCAAATCTTGAAAGCTTCAATAATAGCAAGGAGTTTCTTGTTATGAGTGTTTTAGTTCAACTTTATTACAGTAAAAGTGCAGGAGTGAAAGGTAACCAAATAAACTTTATTTTCTTCATTTACAACAGAAAGAATCACAGCAAGAGTATAGTCTAAAATATCAGTTTCTATAATAAGTTAAGCATTAGAGATCTAGTGTATGAGAATGGAAACAGAGATAAATACATTCTTTAAGGAGCTGAAAGCATTATGATAACAGCAGGAGTCAAAATTCCAAGATATGTCCTTCCAGGTGAGATAGGTCAATGGAATGATGATGTTGAATTAAAAATAAACTAGTAGTCAAAGTTAGTAAAACCTAAGAAAGACTGAATATCTTTAACCTTATTTGGTTCTAGCCAGTCTTGAATTATCTTTAATTTGTCATTAGACATAGTGAGACTAGAAGAAGAAAGAATATATCTCAGATAATCTACCAACTCAGAATAGAACTTGTATTTCTTTGCTTTGGTATAAATATCAGTCTTGTAGAGACATTTGAGTACTTTCTTGATATACTAGCAATATTTGGACATGTTGTTAAAGTAAATAGTATATTATTTAGATAGATCACAACACAAACATTTAGAAAATCAAAAAAGATATTGTCCATGAATCACTGAAAGACTACAAGAACATTGGTAAGACTAGGAGGCATTATAGACTATTCAAATAATTCATAACAAGTTCTGAAAACAGTCTTCCATTCATTATCACTAACAATGTAAACTAAGTGATAAGCATAATAAAGATCTATCTTAGTATATACTTGGACTTTGTAAGATGAGTCCAATAGATCAGAGATAAGAGAAAGTGGATAACAATCCTTCTTTGAGATGCAGTTGAGATTACAGAAGTCAATACAGAGGTATAGTAAACTATCTTTCTTCTCAGCAAATAAGACTAATACACCATAGTTAGTTAGATAAAACCCATGTTAAGGTTTTTCTCAATATATTTCTTTAAAGCCTCTTGTTTGGACACTGAAAGAGAGTATATAGGGCCAACTAGAGGCTAAGCACCCTCTTCCAAGTTAATCTAGAGATCATAAGAACAATGAGGAGTGAAAACTTTAGCTTTGGCTTTATTAAAGATATCAGTGAATTTGTGATACTTGGAAGGGACATTTGAGAGGTTAGAAACCTCTACAAGTTGTGTGGAGTTGATCTATATGTCTAAAGAGTAAAGAAATAAGTTGAAACTTGCTAGAGCCTAGAAGTTTTGATGTGTACAAGAATGCTGCAGTAATATTAGGTTGTTCAGAGGTAGATATAGAGATCTAAGATATAGGTATGAGAACTGTAGGGTCTAATAAATATAGAGAGTTATTAGGAGATGACAAAGATACCAATGGTGTGTTGGCTATGACATAAGAGAAAGCAATTTTTCTTACAAAGATGGATGGAAGTTTATCATTCCATTTACTTTATCAATCTGTGGATTGTGTCAGGCAAGCTAGTTATATCCAAGAACCAAAGAGTAGAAAAAATAAAGCAGGGTAATATAAAAGTCCAGATTTATATAATCATTGACAGGGAAAATTACAGATAAGATAGCAATTTCAGAGATAGTGCTATTTGATAAACCATTAAACAAGTGGAGGACAACTAGCAAAGTTGTAGATGTCTTTAGATTATAATCAAGATAATCTTGACAAAGAATCAGGAAAGAAATAAGAGACATAAAGAGAGAGTAGAGTTAGAAAGAGCAGATGTGTTAAGTTAGATAAGACTCATTATTATACAGAAAAATTCAGTGTAACTCTCAGTTTATTCTGGGAAGTTCCTTTCTATTTTTCTAAGGGTTTCTTGGAAGTAGTTACTGAGATATCATAGCCTTTGAAAGTGACTATAGTTTGCTTTTTAGGATAGAAGTCCAACTTATAGTTTTCTGCACCACAATAGAGGTACAGATTGTTTTCAAGCTACTTCTTATACTCATTGCTGGTCAACTTGCTATTGTTTGCCAGCTTAAAGGAAAGATCTACCTACAGGGAAATAGACTGTTTTTTGAAAGTAGAAGACAAAGAGTTGGATATCTTAGAAGGCAATAATTTAGTAAATAAGACCACTAGGAATAGATTTACTTTGTTTTGGGAGTTTGTAGTGTTGCTAGCAAAGAAAGTCTTGTTTTATTTTTAAGAGTGAGACTCAAGAGTTTCTTTTTCTGTCTGTTTTATATAATAGTGTTTATAGTCATACTTCCAGTAGCAGTGATTGATGGTTATTGTTAAAGTATATATGTTCTGGAATAAGATGAGCTTGTCTTGTTCCTAGGTAAAGATTGAATTCTAGATCTGATTAGAAAGCCCTTGGTAATAGTGGTAGCATAGAATACTATTTCCCTAATCTAATTGGAAGATATAGCATATAAAATCTACATTGTAAGTAGATATCTTGTTGCTAGACTTTATACAGAAATTATTCAACATGTTTGCTACTTCACCAACAAAATGTGAGAAACCAAAGTACTAATATAGTTTATTAACAAATAGGTTCCAGTTAGGGAGCTAATCTTGTAAAATACCCTAGTCTTCCTAGTTAAGATTCATCTCAAACTAGTCCTAGATAGCTGTAGAGAGATAAGTCATCATAAAGTTAATCTTTACAATATTAGTATTGAATTGTGCAGGATTTGTATAGAAATAGAAATAACATTGAAATAGAAAATTGTTAAGCTTGTTAGGCTCAGTACTGTTAAAAGTATTAGAGATACAAACTTTAGTTTCTTTTGAATTAGAGTTAGAACCAGAGATTTGATTAGTATTAAGTGAGTTCACAATTTGACTGAGGACATTGGCTAGTAGTTTGCTAGTCAAATTATTGCTATGCTAGGATTTTGATTATAAGTGAGTAGAAGAATCATGAAAATTAGTAGAATAATTAGTAAGATTAATGGCAGGGATATCCTTCCAATTATGATTGTTTACAGAGATAATATATGGGCTATGAATAGGTAAGACTATTCAGGTAAATCAAATTGTATGAGTTAAAGACTAAGAGAATAATTAATCTCTTTGATAAATATATCTTGATTATCATGGAGTATTTAAAGGGTAAGTTTTAGCAAGATGCTTGCTAAGATAGAAAATAGAACTAAATAATGTCTCAAGTAGTGGGACTAGAGTTGGTCTAGAATAAGTTGAAGAATTTTGGTAAAAAAAGCTATTAAACTTGTTGAAGTGTAATTTGATATACAAGTAGAGTGTTAGGAACAGACCAGCCACTAAACCAGTTATACTAAAAGTATGCAATGTTAAGCTTAGCTTTGATATCTGGCTAGTACTATATATGTACTTCAGTATCATACTATACTTCTGACACAGAACTGTGATAGAGAGTTTTAGTAAATGGAACTACTCAGAAATAATAGCAGACTTGGGAGTCTAATAATACTACCAGACATAGTTCATATCAGAAGACAAAAGCTTGTGGAGTTGGCTTAGGAATGTATAGAATATGAAAACACTATGCAATGAGCTTGGTAATAATGAGTTCCTAGAACAACCTTAGTTTCAGCTTATATACTACACTATTTTCAAAGAGAATTAAGTACTGATATAGTATGTTGTTATTGAACATTAGAGATCAAGTTCACTTGAAATTGTCAATTATCAGACTAGCAAATTACAATATAACTACTAGTCTTATATATAAGTAAAATAAATAGGAAATACTTAGAGATTTTAGTAATAAAATACTGAGAGAGGTTAGATAGAAGAACTCTGCTATAGAAGGCCAAGTTTAATAGGAGTACTTCTGTCATAAAAGACCAAGTATGTCATGGTATACTTAAACCTTTATATTTTATTTTTATTTTATTTTATTTTAATCTATTTTTCTTGATTTGATTTATTTTTTTATTTTATTTCTTGGACAATAAAGAGGCATGTGACCATGGTCACATGATGCATCACATAATATTATGTCATATACATAGAATATAAAAAAAGAGCTAAAAGAATAATATCAAGATATATATCAATAGTATACTTATCTTATGATATATACATAGTGCATTTATAAACAATATATGGACTTTAGGATAGCATTATTTATTGTTAGCATGGATTATGTACTTATAGTATATATAGTATAGAAATACATTGGAAACTTCTTATTGAGTTCTCTTGTAATCTCTATAAAATTCTTTGTTATAAGACTACTTAGTAAGCTGTTGACCATCTTGGTTAGTAGTAGCCACAACAAAATACTTGATGGGTTTAAGACAATTGTATTACTAATGTAGGAATGTGTTGTGAAAAGAATAGCTATTATAGAAGACAGGCTTTTACTGAGGTTAATAGAAAGATATTATTACCACAAAGAACAGTCTTTAGAATAAGTGGACTTGGCATATAATATATAACTGTAGATGACTTATGAATGTCCACAACATTGGGGATCAGATAAAAACTAATGTACAAAGTGGTAAGTAGTTGTAGATAGAAACTTAAAGTATAAGAAACTAGAGTTTGTAGATAAAACCCCAAGTTAAAGTTCACAGAGTTTGCTAGTAAGTAAATTTCTTTACAAGAAGGGTTAATAGATATACTGAACATGATTATAAGCATTTTGCCCAACTCATAGCTTTCAGAAGATTAAATGAACTCTAATAACAAGACTCAACTATATCAAGCACAGTTCATACTAGAAGGCAAAAGTCTATGAGGTTAGCTTAGAGATGTACTAAGTATAGAAATATTATATAAAAAGCAGAGTGATGCAAACTTCCCAGAATAATCTTAGCTTTAGCTTATATACTATGTTATCTGTTTGCTATGTGGTCATAACTTTAGAAGTTGGAATGAAGTTTGAAGAAGATGAGTACTAATGGTAGTGTATTGCTGTAGAACACCAGAGATTGAGTTTACTTAAATATTCAATTATCAGACTAGTAAATTACAGTATAACTATTAGTCTTATATACAAAGAAGAATAATAGAAGATACTCAAGGGTTTTAAAATATAGTATTATGACTTAGGCTTTGAGTTAAGCAAAAGACACACTCTTGTATTGAGTAATACAAGAGAACTCAATAGAGTTCCTAAGTACAAGCATCTACCTTATATACAAACCACTGATGGTCAGTACTACACTTCTTTAGCCCCACCTAATGACCATGTGTTCATCTTGAGGTTAACATGTGTTAACCATGCTATATGATATTATCTTCTCTAGAATCTTCTTTGTCATTCCATCATGTCACATGAGTGTGTGACTTGTGTGACTGTGACATGTGACATGTGACCATATCACATTTTTGTCTTCTTTGTCTTTTTTTTTTAAGTCAATAATTTATTATATAAGGTGTGATGGCAGTCCATACTTATAGGAGGAATTATGTATGAAGTATCAATACTCTAACCTTTTCATGCAGTTACCCAACACAAAGAACTACTAAGGAATTGAACCCATAATTTCAAGTAGGTTTGAGATAGGCATAATATATATGGATAGAAGTCTCTTCTACTATGCTATTTTTCCTCCCAAATCTTCTTTGTCTTTGGTTAACAATAAAAAATAAAGGAAAATAAATAAATAAAAAATGAAAAGAAAAATAAAATAAACTAAGTCCATCATTTTCAACTCTGACATATAGCTCCAAGCAGAGGTTTCAATAATAAGATATTGAAAGAGATCAATAGAAAAACTCCACTATAAAAGACTGAGTTTGATAGAAATATCTCTGTTGTGGAAGACCAAGTACTCAAGGAGTTTAGAGCTGATTGCATCACTACTATAGAGACATATTGCAAAAAGTATGGCTATCATAAAAAACAAGTTTTTGTCAGATATTGTATAAGATACTACTGCTATAGAAGAGGGTCTTTAAAATAGGTAGACTTAGTATTAACAAACTATTCAAATATAAAAGAACCTGTGTAAAAGTTATGAACAATAGACTTGGTTTTATTTTATTTTCTTTCTCATTATTCCATTTTCTTTTATTTTTTTTTAGTCTTCATTTCTATTTTCTTTATTTTAGACTTAGATAATAAAGTATGATATAACATCACATATGATAGAGATGTGAAACATGTCACAAAGTAGTCATATAAATCATAGTCACAGGTTACATAATCACATAATACAGAAGAAAATATAAAAGATTCTAGAACAATAATATTATATAGTATAGCTATCACATGTTATTTAACTCTTTGGCTTAAGTCAAAATAACCTGCTACTTTACCAAAAACTGAAACTCAAATACTATTAATGTCTGCTATCAAACATACAGATTCTTTGCTCTCAAGTCTCAAACTACAACTTCTACTACTAACTCTGTAAAGCTTATCAAGTCAATCCTACTAAATCTCTGCTAAGTATTATTCTTATGATAAGTATAATTTCTTCTTTTCTGTAAAAAGAACTCTGAAAGTTCATTCTAAGGTAATGCTTAGGTAATACTATCAGTAATCTCATCTACATCTCTTAATCTATTGCTGTATATTTATTAATCTCTTCTTTTTTTTGGTTAACAATTTATTATATAGGACACAGTAGTAGACTATGATAGTTATAATATAAATATTTACATACAAAAAAAAAAGAAAAAAAGGAAAAAAAGAATGATATAGAAATTAGCTAAGTTAAGCTAAGCTAAGATACTATTCTGAAAGCAAAATACTTTAGGATTAAACTCTAGAAACTACTTATAAGAGTGTGATTTGTGATCAATCTTGTGATATGTGTGCATATTGAATTCAAAGGGCCAAAGTGTTTTAACCAAGCTTTTTCTTTTGTATAAGTCAGACAAATATGTTATCCTTTATCATTATTTAAATCAAAAAAGTTTTTCTTTATAATTGGAAGCTTGGAAAGTTATCTACTACCTGCAAATAATAGAGTTGTATTCTTCTTTTCTACTAAACTCCTAAGATATCCTACTAGGTAAGATAGGATCAATTTTGATGTGTTTCAATTCTTTGTTGACTTTCAAATACAGAGACCATTTGATGCTATCAGAACAATAGAAGGATGTCCAGTTGTTGGAATTTTTTTGAAAAATTCTCTGAAATTATTTGATATTGCAATTGAATGAAGTTAGTATGAATAAATGGTAGTGTCAAACACTTGCTTTGCAGCCAGAATAGTATCTGTAATGATGACTATTTCAGAGATATCTTGTAACTTTGTAGCTTGGTCTAATAGCAAAAAGTTCCACTTCAGTGGAGTTAACATTCATGGTGTAATGGACAGATTTGTTAATAATGTTATGACCTTTATGAATATGAGAGACCAAAGTAGCAACATTGTTCTTGATGCTTGTATCAGTGATGACAAGTATTGTGTTTTAATTGTTGAGAGAATCTTCATAGATATTATTAAGTCTATTGTGATAAGTTCTTATAGTGTCAGTGTCTTTTTGATTAACTGAAAGAAAAGAAAATTGATCAGAAAAAGTATCTATCAAATGAAAACCCAGTGAAAGTTCTTTATTTAAAGAGTCAAAAAAAAAAAGACTTCATTTAGACAAGTGTTAATATCCATGATAGGACTTTTGATTTTTAATCATTGTTTGTATATGAGATAAGATATTATTATATGATGAGGTATAGCCTTCTTAGAATGATGATTGTTAAGTAGTGAATTAATGGTATATTGTTTAGGAAGAGCTATCATGCATAATTGATGTCAACCAATGATTTTATCAAGGTGTAATTAAATAGGGATGAGACTAGCGATTGTCTTGGCTCCCCAAGTAGGTGAGGTTTGAAATGCTCCTATGATCCATAAAGCTGCTCTTCTTTACATCTTTTTTAATTTTTTGAGTGGTTAGAATAATGGTACTCTTTTGAAATACTACAATTGAAATCTGTATAATATGATGGAGAAAACACATATCCTATATAGGAGTTGTTTATATATGGGAGATAATCCTTTTTTTAAGTTTCCCAATATTTTTGTGCCTTTGATTATAGAAAGGGCTTTATTCATGTAGTGATAAACATGATGCTACAAAGATAGTTTCTTGTCAAAGAAGAAACCTAAGTATCTCTATATATCTTTTGGATAGAGCAGCAGAGTCTCTAGAGGTCTGAGATCCAGTGGGAAAGGATAAATGTTTTGAGTTAACTTGGAGAAGTAAAATACCTCTGACTTATTATGTATAGATTTTTTTTTGAGAAATGAGAAGTCCATTATCTACAAATAAAAGAGTAGAAATTGGAATTTTAGTTCTTTTTTATAAAAAATAAGTGTGATGTAAATGGTAGAAAGAATGAGAGAAAGAGCAAAACCTTGCCCTATACCTACATCAGCTTTGAAAAAAGGTGAAACAAAACTGTTCCATACATATTGCATTTATTTCTCAATTAAATAACTAGAAAAGAAGGAAGAAATTTGAGAATCAAAACCAACTTTATCCAAAATCATCAGAAGAAGCTAATGATTAAGAGATGGGAGGAATTGAGCAATACTGAAAGTGAGAGTGCTTGTTTGAAGGCTTTTGAGCCATCTTGTATATAAGATAGATTAGAAAGATTTCCACATCTGTGGTTGATCATTGTTTAATACCACCTATTTAGGTCAAATAGATGAAATTTAAAGTAATGGAATAAACTTGAATTCTGTTGCTAATGACTTTTTTTGATCAATTTCCCTACTATATTGAGAAGAATAATAGGTCAGAAGATTTTGAGAGTATTGTAGAAGGATTTATCTGGCTTGGAAATAATAATTGACATAAATTTCTTGAAATGAGATGGCCAATAACTGAGGTTAATACATAAGTTGGCAATATTGACAAAGTTTGTGATACACTTGTTGTCCTTGATCATTATCTTCAAATAACTCTAAGAAATATGATTGGAACCTGAAGTAGACAAATTACTTATAGTGTCAATGAATTCCACTTTGGAAAATGGAGCCATTCTACATTTGGATATGTTAGAACTTCTTTCAAGAGTCCGAGATTTATTGGTCTATCTTAAGCCACATTATAAGATTGGTGGAGGGCTTGCTATAATTTGTCTAGTTTATTACAAGAACAACTATTAACCTTGATAGCCTCAGTAGTAAACAGTTTGTAGTTTTTGACCCAATTCATTAGGTCTCATAGTCTCTTGTTAGTCAATGTAATTTCTTGAATTTTGTTGTTGAAGAATATTCATTTAGTTAATTTGACTGTATTTTTATATTTGATCCAGTCTGTTCTTTTCCTGAATGTTTGATATTCAATAGATTTCTGCTGCATTTATTGTTTCACCAAGCTTTGAAATATTTAGTGATGTTAACCTATTTGGTGTATTTATACTAAAGCTTTTTAATAATAGAGGCAAATTTTCCTATTATTGTCTCTAAAATCTTGCAATTATAGATGTTGGTCATATTGATGTTTCTAACTTTATTCTTTAATTTGGTTATAAATTCTTTTTCTTCATTACTATTTTTGACAATAGCTAGCTTTTTTTCTTGAATGAATTCTTCATTAATAATGATGTGAATCAATAAGAGAGCATGATCAGATGGTTCTCAAAAGTTGGATAATATGAAATGATTGTTAAATTTCTTAGTATTGGAATGGAGAAACATAAGATTGAGTACTAAATTTGAATCTCAAGGGTTATCAGTATATTACATAGATATCTAATTGATAGAAGTTGATAGTTCCAGGTTAAGACTGTCAGCTATTTTCTTTAGAAAGTCTGTATAGTTAGAATGATAAGGATATGAAGGATCCCAATTATTGTCTCTTATATTGAAATATCCTATTATGATCAAGATATTATTCAAGTTCATCTCAGTATTCTTGAGATACTTTAAGGTGAATTGGTAATCATTTGAATGGATGTTGATAAGGAAACATATAGAGCTGTTATTAAAGAAAGAAACAAGATTAATGTCTTTGTAGTTTATAATGTCTTTTCTCAAAGAAAAGTGTAACCTAGTAAGTCTGATGCTGATATAAGTGAGAACTCTTGAATGTTTGTTCTTATTATTGGAATTTCTGGTGAACAAGGTTCACAAGGGGTGATTGGGAGTTCTTATGGCTTCTTCAGATATAGTATATGAAATATATGAAATAATAGACTACAGAGGTTCTTGAATAAATAATATATCAAAGTCTTTGCTGTTTTCTAAAAGAGTGTCAGTAAGAAGTCTATTCTTATGAATGTTCTATCAGAGTAGTTTTATGGATTTTAAAACCATTGTTGGTTACTGCCTACAAATGAGTGAATTGAGTTGGCTAGAGCTCTTGAGTTTTTTAGTTATGCCAGTCATGATTGAACCTGTGTTCTTAGAAAAAATAAAGGTTGCTATTCACATGATGATTGCCTTTACAGTTGATATATTTAAAGCTATACAAACAAGGTTCTTCTTTTAAAGTTTCAAATCTAGAGAGATTGGTTTTGAAATTAGCTTTGCAACATCATACCATATTTCTATGGTGTTTGAGTTTGTATAGTCCATTATATTTCTGGCACTTAGACTCATATATGTGGCTATCCTTATTTCCAGCAATTCTCGTATTGTGAAATATCAGAGTTTATATTAGTATCTCTAATAGTGGCAATGTAGTGTCTTATATTGAAGCACCTATTTATAAGGAGTTTTCCTTTAGTACTATTTTGGAAGTCCCAAATATTAATCCAAATAATGGCCATGTTTGATTTGGGAGATGCTTTGATGACACATGAGCAAAAAGTTAATATAATATCATTAAAAAGATAAGTAGTTTGAATAATCTTTTCAACAATATCTATAGTGATAGGAAGGTTAGTATCTTTTACAAAATATGAAATATTTAGAATCTTCAAGTAAGACTTCAATTGAGAAAGCCTTAGGCTCTTTATATTACTTGAATCTATATTGTTCAAGTCTTTTATATATTTTTCAATGATGTTCAAGTTAGAAGTCATAGCAACTTTGTTTGTGATGATAATAATACTCTTATTGTTAGTTCAAATAAAGTTAGTTGAAATTTCTGATTTTATATTCTTAAGAAGCCTGTTCATGTTAGTAATATACCTTTTATAGTCATATTGAGTCTATGTTTACCCTTTTGGCTTGGTTTGTTAATGACATTGTCAACCAAAAGTTAGGGGAATACTTCTTTAATCTTAACAATGTTTTTGATATTACTCTTGGAGACTTGAGTATAAAAAGGCTTGTTGAAATTAAAGTTTGAATCTGCTGATTAATTCTTTTTATAATACTTTGACTTGGCCAAAATATTTTTGATTGGCTTGAGAGAAATAGGTAGCAGAATTTTAGAAATACTAGCTTGTTTACCCTTATCTTCTTTTCTTAGGATTATGTTATTGGTTGATTTTTTATTGAACTGTACAGAAATTTATTGTCTAAAATATTTTTTGTCTTAGTTAGCTATTAGTTAGTTCCAGCCAGATTTATAAATGGCTAAGAGAAAATTCCAGGCTATAAAATCAAACTTACCAATTTGAGAAATGTCTTTAGCAGTCTTGTTTTCTAGCTTGTGTTGTCTAATAAAGGCTGCAATTCTGAGGAGTGAGCAGGTGATGTTTTGTACATTACTATCTAAATATTTGTTCATGCTGAAAATAGAAATTGAACAAAAATTACCATTCTAAAGTTGTGGATCCATAAACTAATTGGTAGTATATGGAATAACCATAGGTTCAAGACCTTGAGGATTAGTCATGTTGCATGATTCTTTTACATGAGAAGCATGTGTGGATTCAGCTAATAGTGTCTAGTTAGTGAAGTTGTTCATTCTCTCCTTGACTATTGTATAAAAGAGAGATAGACTCTGAGCTTTTTTATTCTCAACTTGATCTACCTATGTAGGTTTACATTCTGTCTGTATAGGCCACAGATGACATACTAGAATGTGTAGAAGATTTCCTAGAACTATTAGTGCTGGTAGATTTTGACTTATCTCTGAAAGTAATAGTTTCAATATTTATGTATACAGTTGTAAAAATTGTTGAAGAGGTGTTTTGAAGATTTGTGTCAAATAATACACTAATTCTCTACTGAACACTATCATACAAGATGGTGGTAAGAGAGAGAGAAGTAATGCTATCTACTCCTTCTTTCTTTGTCAATTATCATACTTAGACCTTATTAAATAATTATATAGTAGATCTATTCTTACCTGAATATTAGCCTAGCTTCTAAAATACTTAGCTTAATAAGTAAAATCTTCTCATATTTTCTACTATTGTCCAATTAACTTCTACCAATCTATAATATTCTAGGTTATTGTTAGATATAGTTCACATCTTGTTATCCAAAAACTGATAGGGCATCTTGGAAGTTCAAAATGAGTGAGTTATATGTTATTCAAAAACATAGAAGACAGGGTGGAATAACCTTTGGCTTCATTTTGTATACTATGCTTCTACTAGTTATACTAGTTGCATATTTCAGAATGGGACTTGGAGATCTAGCAGGTGTAAAACCACTAGAAGGTAGCAAGGTATATTATTGCCAATACCAGAAGTAGATGCTAGTTTTATTTGATTTTCAGAATAAGCTAGTATAATGTAAACTACTAGATTATATGCTAGATATACTATCTAGGGTAGTTATTTAAAATATAAACTGTTAAGTAAGTATCTTAGATACTGGTGATTCTTGGATATTAGAGGATGAAGTCCATAGAGTTAACAAAGGCCCAGCAAGAATATCTGAGACAGAATGGAAAAATATTACAAGATGGTCACATATGTCACAGTTACAGTTATATCATCACATAATATGAAAAAGAATACAAAAGATTCTAGAATAGATAATGTTATACAATATATTTGTAATATGTTGACCTTGTATTAGAGTTAAAGACAACAGACTTATTCTATTTTTTTCTTATTTTTATTTTTTAGACTTAAGATTAGAAATTAGTATAATATTATATATGACTGTCACAAACTATTACATGTCACAAGTCATGGTCACATGATCATGTATCATACAGAAGAATGTAGAAGATTCCATAAGAATAATGTTATTCTATATATCAAAGACATAGTATATATATATATATATATAGCCTTTAGAATAGGCTAAGATTAGTGTAGTATAGACTAGTAGTCTAGTGTATATAAGGT
>Ga0157357_1000134_pt1 | contig 29446 bp, 28 predicted proteins | sample AttcapACBM1_FD_111485 | JGI IMG/M metagenome (GOLD analysis project Ga0157357, IMG submission 111485) | Fungus gardens microbial communities from leaf cutter ant in Botucatu, State of Sao Paulo, Brazil - Atta capiguara ACBM1 | ecosystem: Host-associated > Fungi > Mycelium > Unclassified ... | reverse complement strand
GTAGTAAAGCATAAGGACTACAGAGTAGTATCTACACTATATATATGACTAGTCCATGAGGCAAGCATCTGGAGTACATAAGGAGAACAAGTTATAGAACATGAGGATGAAGCAAGGACAGTATACCTACTACATGAGGTGCTGACTGAGCTACATGTAACACAGCCGATCATGTCGTCATTACCCTTTACCCATATCCATGCTGCATCCAGGAGGTGTCGATTGTAACAATTTTATGTTAATCACTTCTCAGACATTCTTGCTAGACTCTATAGTAACTTTATGAATCTCCATTCTTATATCTAAGGACTATTTAGATCTAGAGTAATTACTTACAGTTTTTATTTTCCTAAATACTATCTTAGACAGAGTATCTAGTATATAAGCCAGATAGTTACACTAGAACTCTTATTCTGAAAATCAACTAAAACTAACACTATTTTCCAGTGTTGGCAATAATACATCTCTCCATTCTTCTAGTCAAATAACTCTCTTCAACCTCTTTAAAGTATGATCTCTGAAATATGTGACTAGTAAAGATATAGTATATAAGCTAAAGCCCAAGATTGTTTAACATCTGTATTCTGTGCATTCCAGATAAGTATACAACTTATCTGTCTTCTGAGAGCTTGCTATGAATCTTGGTTACTAAGATGTAAACTATGTCTAAAAACTGTGTTGTGGGAAACAAAGTGTTCACAGGGTTTGAGTGCTATATTTATGGAAAAAGGCACAACCCAGGAGATAAAATACAAACCTTGCAGAGAAAGATGTACTTTAAAATAGTGATAGAGAGTGACCTTTGTAGAGAAGAATATAGCTTGGATGATAAATATTATTCTCACAGTAGAGAATACAACTCAGAAATTGTGAGTTTTACCTATAATATTACTTAAGATAGGTAGAGCTAAGTATCATCTTGGTAGAGAAAGATATAGCTTAGATATGAGCTAAGCATTATTTGTGTTAGAAACAGATATAGCTTGAAGTTTGAACTATGATATATATAATAGATATCAAGTATTCACAGTTCTTATCTTTCTATTTCTATTTCTCAGTTATTATTCTAGAAACAAGTACTAGTATTTGAGGTTAGTAGATTAGAATAAACTCTAGAATATTATAAACTTAGGCTTAGTGGTTGAACAAAAGCATAATTCTTATATTGAATAATATAAGAGAACTTGATTGAGTTTCTACTATAATCTAGTCTATCTTATATATTACAGACTATAGTTTATGTACATTTATAGCTAACCTATCCTAAAGTTTATACACTATTTGTAAGGCTAACATGCTGTAGCTAGCTATAGCTATATGATATAACATTATTTATTCCAGAACCTTTTACAACTTTTTCTTAGCTACATAATATTGTAACTATGACTATCACAACTTCTTGAGTAAGTCTAAATAAGGAAACTAAAGATGATAAAATAAAACTAGTCCAATATTTAAAACTCTGATATTAGGGTTGGTTAGTATAAATATATCCCAACCAACAACTAAAGATATATAAAGTAGACTATTCTACAGTAGAAACTCTATTGAGTTCTCTTGTATTTGTTATAGACCAACTTTTAAGACTTTTGAGACTTTTGCTTCCTGATCTCAGATAGAACTCTATCTAGTCTTAGGTATACTTTTGCATTTACACTCACTTATATATAGATCAGTCCTTTGTATTTCATCTCCTAGTAACTCATCACCTAGACTCCTAGTTATCCTATATCTTAGAAACCATCTCTATAATATCTTCTTAGTTATTCTTTATACTACTATTCCTCTAGCTATAGTTGTAACTACAGAAATTAGTATTTAAAGATCTCTTGATACTTCTATTCTTTCTCTGAAATTACAACCATACAACAGATAGCAGTATAATATATAAGTTAAGACTATTATATATCAAGTTCAAACCCTGAAAATAGTCTTTATTCTGTGGCAGTATTATCTTATCTATACATACATTCTTAACTTATTCTCCACAGTAGTATTATTTTATGACTCATTTTCCATAGCAATATTAATCTTTGTTCAAACTTTATGAGTACTTATTTTTCTACAGTAGAGTTTATTTCTTTTCAGCTTAGTCTTCTACAATAGATTCTTCTATTCCAATCTTCTGTCAGTGTATTGCTTCTGAAATCTCCACTTAGAGCTATACTATGAGACAACTAAGTTCTCCTAATATTCTACTTGTATATAAGAACTAGTAGATAACCTCTAATCTGATAATCAACAATAACAACAGTTTAACACTAAACTTTATAGCAACATACTTTCATATCAGTATTTACTCTCCTGAACTTTGGTTATCTTCTGAAGTTGTAACCTTATAGCAGATAGATAGTACAGTATATAAGCTAAAGCCAAAGTTGTTCTATAAAGTCTGTAATTCTGTACTTCTTGTACAAGTTTCCACACTCAGTACAAACTCTGAGTAAGGTTCAGTTACAAGTCTATAAATAAGCTCTTTAGCTTGATCTATAACTTAGGTACTTTATTCACTCTTATAGATAACTATATTTGTTCCTGAATAAGTTTTCATACTTGATCTAATCTTTTTTCATGTAACTTACTGTAGATATCTGCTTAAAGTAAGAATAGCTATATTATAACTTAAGACTTATAAAGTGAAGTCAAAAGAAAAACTTTGTATTAGAATTAATACAAGAGAACTTGATAAAGTTCTAAGTATATCTTATATACACTAGCTAGTTGATCTGTGTGAGACCCTATCTAACCTATTCTAAAGACTATATGTAATCTATAATATCAGATATGTGAAGTCTGGATATTAGTTTTTTTATTTAAATTTTCTTTTCTTTTTCTTTTTTATTTTATTTTCTTTACTTGGATCTAGGATTAGGGTTAGAGTGACATCAGGAGCACACAGTCACACATCAGTCACATCAGATAACACAGTCACAGTAATAGTTACAAGTTACAAGGTTACAAAAAAAACATAAAAGATTCTAGAAGGATAATATTATATAATATATGCAATACATATTGATCTTAAGGTAAATACAGGGTTGTTTAGGGTAGGCTAAAGAAGTAGTAGCATAGACCATGGTAGTTTAGTATATAAGATAGACAATCTTGTATAGAGTTCTCTATTGAGTTCTCTTGTATTAATCCTAATATAGGGTTCACTTCATTAACCCACTCTAAGGTCTTTGAGTTATAACATATAAGGTCAACATATGGTAAGCATATTGTATAATATTATTATTTCAGAATCTTCCATATTCTTCTATGTAATATATGATCTTGTGACTTGTGACATATATGTGACAGTCATATATAATATTATGCTAATCTCTAATTCTAAGTCTAAAAATAATAAAATAGAAAATAAAAATAAAAATAAATAAAGTCTACTATCTTCAATTCTAACAAGTTGCTTAATAGTATCATAACTTTTGCCTCTAACACTCGGGGCTTAAGTCATAACAATTACTATGATTATATAATATAACTTGTAATATTATATTACACTTCTGTCATGCTTGGAAACTTGTGACTATCACATATTACTCCTTGTTATACTCTTTAGCTAAGTTGCAATAAAAAGAGAAAATAAAATAAATCAAGTTCTAGTCTGAAAACCCAAGTCTATTTGTCTAAGCTATCTTTAACTTTAATCCAGAGGCAGAGTTTAAGAAGACAAACTCTGACACAAATATTAGAACTTTAGGAAAACCTAAGTGTATATAGCAAAGACTAATAACCAAGTATAACCTACCTTCTGAAAAACCTAAGAGAACAGGATAAGATTTTCTGAAGGGGAGTATATACTGTCTATTACAATCCAGTAGAACAATGCTGAGCTAACTATTAGAATGATGGCATGCAGATGGTCAGGTAGAAGTATTGAGAACATTACTCAAAAAGGCAGAATGTGCCAGATGATGAGGAGCTGGTCTAAGCTCAGGCTAAGGGTAAAGAAGTGCATCAGTATACAGCAGAGTTGACTGAGGGTGAGAAAGTCCATAAGAAAGCTTGCAGGGTTGGGAAGCCCCATCTGGGTGAATGATCTAAACAAGTCCAAAAGGCCATCTGAGAAGTCAGAAGAATCAGGACAATAGAGAGTATTTAGAATAGTTATTATTTCTAAAAACCTCATCCTATTTTCATAGAATTTCTTAAAGATCTTCTGAAGCTCTTTGCAGCCTCGAGTGATGTGATGAAAAGATTATATATTTAAATAAGTTCTTTATCTTAATATTTTCCATGTTTCCGCCAAATTCTTAGATAGCTTGTCTATATATACATAGAGATAATCAGTCTCTTTTGGTTTTGGTCCACCTTCAAGATTTATTTTGCTATCTGACTTTACTAGCTCTGGGAAGTGTTGAAATTACCTTCAGTCCCTTGAATCTTTGGGTGATCTGCAACATTTGCTTGCGCTTCATATACTGTGATGATAGGATTGTTCTTCCTCTAAAGAGTATTGTCAACAAGGCCCAGTCCATACAGTCAGTGGTCTAACATACCTCTGTCCAATGTCCAAAAAACCCCAAGTAGTAAACTCGAATAGTCTCTGCCCCTTGGCCCTCAGGGAAGAATAAGGTAAGAGAGGATACATTGGAGAACTTGACAGTTCTTCGAGGGCATCCATTGGATGGTATTCCTTTAATGAATTCTGCCAGCTGACTTACTTTACTGTGTATTCTCCGATTTCCCTTCCCCTGGCTATTTCAAATTCTTGAGTCGGTTTTGTATGCTCGGTGTCGTCAAAATCCAAGTTTTCTCCGTTGGCGAACTAGTTAACATCTAAAAATGTATGCGGGTAGCGCCGGTTAAGACATACATACAAGATGCACCTTCCTGGGTGTTTGGTCACCCGGACCCGTTTTCAACAACACAGACCGCAACCTGACGGAGCCCGTAAAAGGCACTGTGATGATCCTATAATTGAACATCAGTCCTTACATGTTCATTCTCAGAAGGGTTGCAAGCCCCACATCTGATCATCGGCATCTGATTCTAGAAACTGGCGCTACATGAGCAACTTTGGCTACTTTTGACGACGGAAAGCATGGGTTTGCACCTGGGTTTCGTCTAGACGCTTGTTCCAAGGTTTTATGATGACCTCACCAGGTTGAATTGTATTCAAAGCCACGACATTGGGACGGTCAATGTGACTGTAAAGACTGTCTAGGGGACCAAGATCGGTGGCATCATGGTCATGGTCGTGGTCATGACAATGAGAATCATGTTCGTGTGGCATTACCAAGGTACAAGAGGATACTTGGCGAGTGATGAGTTATTCGGCCGCTGCCGAATCGATTTTCTGAGGACCACTCATCTTGACTCGCCCACTGGACCTCAAGGTGTGTTGATTTCTGTTGATTTCTGCAGTTCAGACAGGATGTTTTTTTTTCGTAATTTGCGTTCGATCAACACCATCCTGCAAAGGGACCACCCGCCAGTGCGTTCTGGGATTGGTGGAATGAGACAACAAATTATCTCTGATTCCTTCAACTTGCTCTTGTGGCATAATCATGATCCTGGTGCTAATGACCTTCGCAGATTTTCCAGTCAGGAAGGGAACGGTCACTGCAGCACACATCTGTACTTGTGTATTATTAATCCTAGCATCTGACTGTTTTTATAACTTTGTCCCATTTCATTTCATGTCTGAACAGACTTTGCCCCAGCCAGGGCCTCAAATTGAGTCCACGCAGCAACCCACATTGCCTCTTCCACATCAATATCAGTCTACGCCGCCTGTTGTTTCTTTCAGAGTTTTCAAGCCTACAGATACAGTAACTAGATTACTTGGTGAGTTGACGTGGAGTTCCACACACCGCCTGGCCAACATAGCACCGCGCAGCGCCGTTGCCCGATGAATACTTCGAACCAACTGCAGCAGACCTCAAAGATGCCCAAGCTACACTGATTGCTCGCTCACATGCTTTCACCGAAGCCCCACTGCAGCTGAGAACAGCCAGAGAAGCTACTGAAAAAGCAAAGCGGGATCGGTGGCCTTTTGTATGTGTCTTCTGACTCCGAATATCCTTATCCTTACCTATCACTTAGACGAGGATTCGCGTTAGATTTCCCGATCGTATTCAGCTGGAACGAGTTTTTCCTTCCACTGACAGGATTAAATCTGTATATGCATTTGTGCGGGACCTGCTGCGGGATGACGTGAAGCCAATCAAGTTCATATTATGTATGTTTTTGCCCATCGTCTATCTCAGTTGTATCTTATCCCCCGTCCCACAGATCAATCACCCCCTAAGCGAGATTTAAAGGTTTCTGATCCAACAGTGAAGGGATTATCCCTTTCAGAACTCCTGCTTGCCCCTGCATCAGTGCTCCTGCTACGCTTCGAGGATGATAACCTCAATCGTACGTTTCCCATATTCGACTCAGGACAGATACATAGCTGGATGATGGTGTCCTTAGATGCGAATATTACAGCCCCTCTCCTACCACAAGTCCTTGCACAAGCTATTGATTTACCAATACCACCAGATCCTGAGCGACCTTCTAGTCAAAGTTCTCCTGCGGCTCAGCCATCTGGTGCGTCTAAGCTATTATCTAGTGGTGAAAAGAACCCCAAATGGTTCAAACTGGGAAGTGAGTAATCACCATGATGTCAGGTTTTTGACCTCATGCACCTTTAAAGAGAAATAGCTGCAGGCGGCGTTGTCTTTTTGTAACTAGTAGATCGGAAAGTTGGTGTCTATTTCCGTAGACCATGCTCGCAGTCCACCTATTACGTCCCGAACTCCACCAGCAGGACGATAGTGACGCAGTGCGTCAGCAGCGATTTGAGAATCGTTGCCCAAACGGCATACAACATAGGTTAGAATATTTTCATCATCGGGCAGGTATGCCTCAGGTTTGGCGACCAGTTCATGAAGAGGAACGTCTAAGCACGACCAGATCAGCAAGATGTCATTGATGTGATATCTACACTTACTCTTGCTTGATTCAAGTCGGCATATTCCGTATTCAGTCGATGAACGAACGTCAATGAGGTTCATGGTTTTGCCCTCATCCAGGATTGCTTTCAGGTTCTGAATTTTTGTTTCAGTTCCAGGCGATTCTATTGAGCTGAGAAAGATCTTACTCTGACCGTTATTCGTCGCCCAGCTTGGTCATGGAATAGACCTCTCCCTATCCAGTCGGGTTTTGGCCCTCCACAAGTTTGAACGTAATCTGTTTCTGTTATGGAATTCAATCCAAAATCTCGATTTCCACATGCGATGCAATCCGTCTTGCGGGAACGAAGTTTGACGGAACGAAAAGGTGGGGAACTCAGTGTAGAAAAGAGAAGCATTGATGGTTCCGTCTCTGGTGCTGGTGCAGGTAATGGATCGCAATTGAATCTTTCAACTTGATCTCACCATGAAGACCCGTTATGAGTTTGATTGCCTCCAGTGCTTGAAGATTCCCGATTATACCTGTCACCGCACCAAGGATACCTGTTTCCTCACAGGTCCCTGCAGCCTCAGGAACTGGAGGCTTAGGAAATAGACATCGATAGCAAGGTCCATTAGGCCCTAAGTTGTAGACGACCAGTTGGCCTTCATATTTTTGGGCAGCTCCACTGACCAGGGGTTTTCGCAGGATGACGGCCACGTCGGATAGAAGGTAACGAGTCGGAGCGTTGTCCGTGCAGTCCAGCAATATATCATAGCGACCGAGGATGTCCAAGGCATTTTGTGATGTCAAGCGACTTGTTATGACGTCCACTTCGATTGATGAGTTCATCCTGATAATCAGTTAGGTAGTAGAATATACCTAACAAACTAAAATTCACCTTTTGATGCTTTTGGCAGCGGATTCAGCCTTGTGTAAGCCGAGTGATGTTTCTGCATGGAGTATTTGTCGATGCAAGTTTGAAAGTTCGACTATGTCATCGTCAATTATGCCAATAGTTCCTACAGGTATTTAAGCCAGAGTCCGACGCTGCTATGCATTGTTATTCTGACCTACGCCAGCTGCTGCAAGATACTGAAGTACCGGGCAGCCAAGTCCGCCAGCCCCAACAACGACAGCGGAACTCTTGCGAAGTTTTACTTGACCTGTTCAAACTTATGGGAGTAAGCCAAGTCGCAGCCAAGGCCGGAACAGCCTCGAACAACTGACCAGACAGTCCAAAGCCGTCAAGTATCATCTGGCGTCCATAGCGTTGGTAATCCAGGAGTGGGAGAGGAAGTGAGGCCATGTTATCAGATGGGTATCTGAAAAAAGGTAGTTCTTAGCTAATGAGCATGCCATCCGCCTCGATCCCTGTGCCCACCAATCAACCAGCCAGAGAGGAGGAAGGCTCGTTGGTCCATACAGGTATTCAGAACGACTGAATGCTTGGTTCGACTTCCACTCAAGCACTGTTCAGGTCCCAGTAGATCATCAAGTCTTCCCTGGCCGAACATATCCAGTCGTGGAAAATGGTCTGTCTCCTCTTACAAGTTCGGTTTCGGAGCAGAATGTCTTCGTGACGGAGACCCCGACACATTCTGGCAGTGCGCCTTATGCATATTTGTCCGAGATGCCGTACTCGCCTTACTGTACAATAACGCAGCTCAGATGGTCCTCAACCTCATTTCATCACTGTCGAATTTCCTCGCAAAGTGGCAATTCAGGCGAGTATTCGTAGCCTTTCGGTGTTTCGCCTCCTGGCATGACTCTTGGGGCGCACAGAAACTCAGTATTTTATTGAGCTATCCCCTGGACGATTCGTACACCCCAGCGACGTTGGCTGTACGTGCAGGGACAGGATCAAGTGACCTCCAAGACGTCAGAGTCATCAGTCTCGAAAAGCCGGATGGATGGATAACGTTCGACATATCTGGTGAACCGAATGATGGCTTGTACATTCGTATCTTAGTCGTTCTTTCTCCCCAAGTTCTGACCCTCTCTCAGGGCTCCTGTGTATGCATTTGTTCTTCAAGTGATCATTTTGGCCAACCACATGAATGGCAAAGATACTCATGTCCGAGGTTTGCGTATCCTGGGCCCTATTGAGTTCAATCATTTCACTCTTTCTCTGTGATCACTTCTCATTATTAACAGGGATCAAACTTACGATGGTGACCCCTTCGTTTTTGAGTCTCCCTTGTACAAACTATACGAGACTATTCGATAAAAATTACTTCCCCAGATGGACCGAATTTGCATCATGTCACATGGAGTACCGCCAATATAGCCATAAAAAATTATTGACAGACGTATGTTCGTGTTCGGGTGGGAGATCTACATCTATTGATATTCTGGGAGCTGCCAACTAATGAGTACAGTGTAGAGGTTGACCCTGGGCTCATGGCTTTCTTGTCCCCAATTTTAACTCTGAGAGGTGGACATCTTTCAATGAAGCCTCCAGTAGAAAAATGCTGCAACATACGTCAGGCAACCATACCAACACATAAATATGAATACACAAGGGAGTCAGCGACAAAAATGTAAAGTATTGAAAAAGATATACATCTAGTGATTAAGTCGTAGAGTGGTATCTGAATTGCGAGTTAGAATAGGATTGTTGGTTGAAATCATTTGAGGAAGATGAGGGTCCTGGCTTCATATTAAGCTGCAATGGGAGTTCTTGTCTCGGTGTCCCGTTACTAGTGTGCATGGTACTGTGATGCGGTGTAGTGTACGCGGAGGCATGATTTGGTGTCCCAAAACTCCACACTGATTGTGTATGCCGGGCGTCCTGGGGAACATTCTAAAACAGAACATCAAGTTGGATAGGCAAATGATCACTCACTGCAGACCTCCCATTGTTTGTGTGTGCGCTCGAGCGTAAATCACTATAGGGTATTTGCTGCTGGGAGTGTTGATCATACTCGACTTGGTAGGATTGTGACTTGACACTGGGGCTGAACCCTCCCTCCCGAGGCTGATAATGACTAAATGCATTTGTTGAAGAAAACTGAATGTATTGGGACGGAATGTAGAGCTGACTGGCTGTTGCTGAGTATCGATCAGGTATGTGAGCACGAGGATCATTGTAAAGACGGGTGTAATGTGAATCACTGTCATTGGCAGCATGATAAAGCGGCGAGAGAGTATGAGCCTGAGGTATTACCTCCGAGGTCCTGTAGCCCTGGGCTCCGTAGGCTTGATGTGGTGTGAGATTATTAGAAGGAGAAGATGAGTCAATGCCTTGCGCTGAATAGTTGCTATACCGGATGTCTTTGAAAGTAGATTTGACTTCATCGAACCCTGCAAACATTCTGGATCGACACCGTTGGCAAATAAATTCAACAGAATCCCAATTCCGCTTCGAGCGACCAGCCCTCTCGTCAGCCAAGTCATGGCAAGCAATATGTTGCCATTTGAGGCATTTCCCACAGGACATCATCGGACTGCGGTCGTCCTGGTTCATGCATCAGCTAAGTGACTCACTTGCGGGACATGGAGCGCACCAGATTAAATCCTCGTTTGCTACATATTTCGCAGTCAAGTTCCCATTCATTCGTCTCGGCACGAGCTTTCTGTACAGGAGCATTGGCAGATGGCTTGGCCCGCTGTCGGAAAGGGTGGGGTTTGCTGATTTTTTGAGTCTTTTGTGAGGGCTCCTGGACAGTAATGGGCCACGGTTCCTCCTCACTACTCAATTCCTCTTCTTGCCTGAAGAAAATTTAGTAATGCGAAACGACAGTGCCAAGTCGCCATTTACTCTGGTTCTGTTTGTCTGCGTGATTCGTGAGTTTCCCGCTCTTTTCTCCGTTGTTCTCGTGCTTGTTCGCGTCGCAGCCGTTCCTCTTCTTCACGCTGGCGGCGAACCTCCAGTCTCCTCGCACGACTCATTTTTTCTTCCCCCTCCGCTTTACGTACCTGTGCAAGGCGAGCCTCTTCGCGTTCGCTTTCCTTGATGGCAAGACGAGATGACCTCTTGCGATGTACGAGCGCATCCTCCATGCGTTTCTTCCTTTCCACCTCCTGTAGAAACTAAGTAAGGGAATGCCGAGTATCTGAATATCCAAGCTCACTCTTAGAACTTCAGTTATCCTGGGGATTATTTCATTCGTGAGGCGTCTGTATAGGGCTTTTTCCAAGTAATGAGTGGCTTGTTCAAATCGCTCCGCTATATGCTCCCATTCTTCAGGCGTGACACAAATCTAGATCAAAAAAGTTGAGAAGCTAAGTCTGCCGAACCCAAAAAGAACTTACCGTTTCCCATTCAACAAAATTCTCAGTAAAACTTTTGGCCTGGTCCTCTCGAATGAGTCTATCGAATTGATCTTGTTTCCCGATTTTAGTTTGAATGTCTGAGTCATCAGACTCATCAGAAAGCTCAGTCAACTCGCTGACACTATCATATTGTGCGCCATTCGCCATGTTCCTTGCCGACGTACTTTTCACATCCTCACCACTTTCATGATTAACGTCCAACGTTTCGTTCAACCACTCGGCCGGAACGCACTGCCAGTCATCTTGTGCTCCTCGCAAACGAGCACTGACACGCGTACCCTGTGGTCGAGCTGGCTGTTTTGTAGTGCCTCTTGTCGACCTAGTCACCTGCCTACTGCTGCGAGCCTGTGTTTGCAATGCCGCTAATTCTTTGGCCTGGGCATCGAGTTTAATTTTGGCCAGTAATTTGGCCGCTCGACCTCGACCGGTTCTTTTCGACGTGTCTTCTTGAGCTATGCTCGCATCGGTACGTCGCTTTTTGGATGCTTTCTGCTTGTGCTGTTCTGTCGGTGTTAGTTTTCGATTCTCAGCAGGTCTTTTGCGTTTCAGACTCTTTGCAGGTTTTGGCGGTATCCTTTGTATCCAAAGACGATCCTCTAATGCCGACTGTGAGTCCAATCCTTAATTGTGGTTCCTGGTGACGTACCACCGATTAACCAGTAAGCATTTTTCTTGCTGTCATAGCCAATTGGTTCATGACGCTTGATGGAACAATCAATATCAAAGGTGACAGGGGAGATAAGTCCACGATACCCAAGTAGCAAACTCGTCATCACTTCTCATTAACATTCTGAGGCGAGTGGGATTCTGGAATTGCCATTCCGTGACCAAGTGCATAGACTCGAGTTTCGCGAGGACCGGAAGGTCAAACCAGTCAATAGAAACTGTCGTAACATCCTTCTTTTCACCAAGCTCTTGGGTGGCGGCGCGCGATATTTCAGAAGTTGTGACAGATGACTCTGCGAGGGATTGAACTTCCAGGAGCGGATGGTTGGTAAGTACTTTCGAGGGACCCTACGATGAACGGTGAATTCGTATAATAACGGTATGAGAGAAATAGGAATTTACTTCCTCTGAATGACGCTGAGGGTCACCATTCTCTGGGGAATGTTCTCTCGACTCTGTTTTCCATGCCTTTGGAGGCTCGGGACCCAAAGGATTGGAAAAAGGATCCCGTTTCATATATTGTTTACGAAGGGCGGATTGCCAATTGTCGACGCTGGACCAGATTTTGATATTGTCAACCGGGGGCAGACGAGATGGCATCTACATACGATATTTTTCTGTCATAAGTAAGTGTATACAACAACCTCTGCATGACAAAGGAAACAGCGCTTTTCGTGCCAGAAACGAGATCGGACTCGATATCCTACAGTAGGTGAGCAGAGGGCGAAGTGAGAAAGACAAGGTCATACATTGGGGGTGATGTCCGCCATATTGAGCATGGGAGAGAAGGTAGTAAGAAATTGGCAGAATGCGGCCCATTTCCAGTGAGTGCGGAGGAGAGAGCAGTCCTGCGAGGAGAACTCTGGTAACTGAATGTGAACAGAGTTTGCAAGCGATGCACCGGCTCGGCGAGGCATCGGAGCCTGGATTGTAAGGCGCAATCCAGGTCTAGCTGATTATTTCTGCGGTCGTCACAGATACGATACTATACAGTATACTGTCTTGGGCGTTCTGGGCGGGGAATTATGCCTAGTCTATGTTTTGGATCGCAGCTGATGTAATACAATTTTATTTGTAATCAATCCCACAAATATTCCTTTCCCACAAATCTTCCCAGCGCCTCGAGCATTAAGTCCGTGCATTTATGCCCAACTTCCGCCAGGAGCACTGTTTTCTTTACACCGCCTGGCCCTACCTCCAGCCTCTCCACAAAGTCCCGACTCGCCTCCCATGGTACAAGCTTGTCAGCGGCACCTGACATGACCAATATCTTTTTACCCAGGAACGGGTTCGTTGCATCCAATCGGTCGTACGGTGTTGTTGAAGGATCCTTGTGCGCTACCATCTCAATGAGCCTGGCTGGGAAGTGGGGGGGTTCCGTAGAAACAGAGTATCTCATGGCTCTTGCTTGCATCAGTTTTAGATAATCAGGACATGCGATGATGGGAACACCAAACTTGACGCGTTTGTCTTCTCCAGTAGTTAGCTGCTTGAGAGTTCATGTGGATGCACACTTACCATGTGCGAGGGCGAGCCAGGCAGAATGACCTCCGAGGCTTTTACCAGCAACTCCCCAGGCATGTACACTGCGGCTGTCTGTCGGAAAGAGGTACGCAGGCAGAAAATCAATCAAGAACGAGACGTCCTCTGCCGTTCCGTCTACAAGCAAAGTGGGACTATGTCAGCTGAAAAAGAGTGGGGTCAAAAGATTACAGTGCTCACACTGGATTGCGTACATATCCAGCCTAACCATTTTCATCAGTGTACGTAGAAATACTGTGTATGATGACTCTTACGCATGTCGGTCGTTACTGAGTTCGGGTTTCTTGGACCAACCATCATTTGCTTTTTTGTCCTTCAGTCGCGAGCCATGGTTCCGATGATCCTTAGTCAATTTTAGCGTAGACGATCGACAAAGACGACAAAGCCGCCAAGAGATTGCATACAAAAGTAATGACCATGAGATCACGTTCATCATCCAGTCCTCGTGGAGGTTGAGATTCTTTCAGGATCACCTCCACATACCCCTCAATGGCCGACGCTGACCCATGGCGACCATGTAGGAAGAACAACACCACGACTGGCCGAAGAGAATCTGCAAGAGGCACCAAGCTGAAGACATTAACGATCAAGCCTGCAATTATAATCTGCTTCGAGTGGACCATGTTAGGGGTCAAAAACAAGTCGGTCAATCAGCCAATGTGGTTTGTAAAATCTATGGGCACTAAAATAGTCTAAAATAGTGGAAACCAAGTTGGCACAATTAATTACCACCGACCGCCACCTCGACTACCTTGATCATAACCTCCTGAATGGTGTCTCCCTCCATAACCTCCTCCACCTCCGTAACGACTACCGCCGCCGCCTCGACCCCGGTTCCCCCCTCCACCATAGCGGCCTAAAAGTACAATTAGAAAACCTTCAATTTGAGTATAATTCCAAGCATACCCCGACTATTGCCTCCTCCACTGAAAGCTGCCATCTCCTCAAGCTGCGGGGGAACAACGGCCTTGGCTTCGCGGAGGATGTTGATCAATTCTCGGGAAGCCTTTGCATTCTCGGTGGTGAAATATGTAAATGAAGTCCCTTTCATACCGGCACGCTAGTCGTGGCAACGTCAACGTCTTTGCAGGAGCATCAAAATAAGGTGCCTTACCCCAGTTCGACCGATGCGATGAATGTAGTCTTCACAGTTATTCGGGAAATCATAATTCTGGAAAGTAATGTGAACGTACCAAAGGAAAGTAACTCGAAAACTTACTATAACATAACCTACGTCCTTCACATCTACAAGTGAGAGCGGCCAAAGAGAAAAAGAAAGAATCAATAAATGTCCGTAGGGTGGAACAAGCGCTTTGAGTCTCTGATGAGCACATCCAAAGAGTTGCCAGCAAAGAGGGGGCATGGCGTTCAAACGTGAAAACAATACTTGTTAACACATTTACAATATTGCCGTGTCTTCACCTAGTCCAGATAGAAATCGGAATACTCGAGCCATTACTGTACCGTAACACGACCAAGCACACTTGACTCATAACGTTCCTGATGATAAAGCCAGAACGGGAAACAAGTGGGCCCACAAGGTCAGCATTGGATCGGATTCTGTAAAACACCTCGAGTGCGATTTCTGTCCTAGGAGAATCTGGGAACCTCGGGATGATCTGGTGAGTACAAGTATGAAACCTGCTTTGCCTTCTCCGTGGCGTAACAGGTTGTTCAAAATACCCCAGAAACCGGACTGAATCGCGACTACGATACGCGAAAAAAACAACATGCCCACTTGTAATGGTCTTATCACTCAGATGAAAGGATCACCTAGCCGCAGCGCTTGCTGAAAAATGAATATACGTACCGAGACCGCGAGACGCAACGTCTGTAGCGATCAAAATTGGAGATCGACCAGCTTTGAATTCTCCCAGTACCCAGTCACGTTCGCGTCTAGAGGAAGGTTTAAATCCACTCTCTCAAAGGTAACGACCTGAGACGTACTGTTCTTTGTCACCGTGAATGGCCAGGGCAGGCCAGCCATCTGTGCGCAAATACTTGGTGAGGTCATCGGCAATCCTTTTCGTTCCAACGAAGATGAGCACTTTGGCATTCTCAGAACTTATTTGATCCAGGTGTTTTATGAGCTTTGTTCGCTTTTCAAAGTCGCTGCAGACTTCAACAATCTGTTGAATATTATGGTTGGCAGTTAAGTCCATAGAACCGATGTTGACTTGAATAGAGTCTTTTAGGAAGTCCTGATTCATTCGTTAGATAGTAGTTACTCTGAATATTCGAAGCGTACGTTTGCCAATTTTTGGACATCCTTGGGCCACGTGGCGCTGAACATGAGAGTTTGGCGATCCGGCCGAATCTGTCCAACAATTTTGCGTATTTGGGGCTCGAAACCCATATCAAGCATTCGGTCAGCTTCGTCAAGAACAAGGTAAGTAACACGCTTGAGATTGGTTTTGCCACTCTCGATCATGTCAATCAGTCTTCCTGGTGTCGCGATAACAATTTCAACACCGTGTTGCAAGTCACGGATCTGAGGACCTTTAGGAGCACCCCCGTAGATTGCGGTGTTACGGATTTTTGAGTTGGACCTTTGATGAGAGTTCGTAAGACAGCATATAGATATGGCGATTATGACACACACCCAAATTTCGTACATTCTTGTTGAATTTGCACCGCAAGTTCGCGCGTCGGTGCAAGGATAAGGGTGATCGGACCATCACCAGCAGAGAGTAAAGGTTGCCTATATGAAGGTGAGATTTTTTCGGGTGGCAATGAGTAAGATGCGTACGCATTGATATGTAGCATAGCCGGAAGAGCAAATGAAATTGTTTTTCCACTCCCGGTCTGAGCAATAGCAACAACATCGCGGCCGCTAAGAGCCATAGGCCAAGCCTGGCATTGAATTGGGGTAGGGTTCGCAAAACCCTGGGCACGGATCGATGTCATTAAATACTGAGGGAAACCAGCCTCCTCAAAGGAAGTGATGGGTCGTGGCACATCACGCCCTTGGACTTTGATCTCTTTGCTGCGTCGAAAGTCTTCAATTTCACGCTCTGAACGAGAGGAGACTCGTTTGTCTTCGACATAGAAGTTCTTTTCAAATTTTTCCAAGCGGGTGTTAGCCCAATCAACCGCCCGGAGACTACCTCCGAGGTCAGACATCCTGTCATCGTTCCCCCACCCCCCGCCATATCCTCCTCCATATCCTCCTCCACCATATCCTCCGCTGCTGTGATATCCACCACCATAACTCTAGACGAGGTAAGCAAGGAGAGGAGGGACGAAGCATCAAAGAGAACTTGCCATGTTGTAGGGATTAAGAAAGTTGTAAGGAAGGGGTAACTTGGACAAGGTAAAAAGTGAGAAAGTGAGGAGATGCGTGGGCAGCGGAGTCAGAAAAATAAGGCAGCTATGCAGTGCAATCAACATAGACAAACATGGGCATCTAATCACATTAACGCTGGTGAGATTAATCTCACAACAAATAATTCCCCAAGGGTATCACAACAGAAAACTAGATAACAGGCGGGTATCTGAAGTAGCATTGGATATGGACATTCTGCCGTGATATTCCAGGCCTACATGGTGATGCAACGATTGCTGGACCTCTTCCTCGTTGACGGGTATCGTTCCCTCATCTGCCGTACTAAGTCTTCAAAAACATCGTTGACATGCCAATTTCGTTTTGCAGAGGTTTCGTAGAAGGGATTGCCCCAGTGATTGGCGAGAGATTGAATAGTACTCCTCTGCACTTCACGTTCATTTACAAGGTCTAGCTTCGTCCCAACGACAACTATTGGGACAGACTACGCAAATGAGCTCAGCCACACAATGATTTTGGTCTCACCGTATCATTGCCTTTGATACGAAAAATCTGCTTTCGCAGGTAGTCAATTTCTTTCAGACTCGTGTCTTGCGTAAGGCTACGAAAGCAGTTGATGTGAGTGGCTCAGATAGATATCTTCAAATCATACCTGAATACGAGTATGAATCCACGCCCAGACTAACTTCTACATTGGCGTTAGATGGGGAAGATGACTCTTGCTTCACACCTTGATGTAAACCTCATGTAAGGATGTGAACTGTTCGGCGCCAGAAGTATCAAGCAGTTCGAGCTGAATTACAAGTTTCGTGAATGAGGAGTCTGTGCTCTAATTAATACCGCGGTATAGCACACCGAAGTTAGCTCTCCATCGACCATGAGGGGGCGCCGGTATTCCTCTGCGTCAGGCTAAGCCAAAGGAAACAATTTTATTTGGATGTTAGGCCAAATACCTTCTATAGTCGGATCATAATTCTCAAGAAATTCGTCACGAATGAAGCGAACTGGAGGGAGAAGCTAAGATGCATATCGATTAGAAGACGAGCAGACGATTTGCCTGTGAGGGCGGATTTGCCTACTCCTCCAGCTTCAACGTCATGAGATTGATGGACGTCGATATGAGTAAAAGTAATGGAGCCTACCTCCGAGAACAACCACACTGAATCGCTGCATAATGTGTCAAATGCTCTGGGAGGGGTAGAGGGAACGAGGGAGTGAAAAGACAAAAACATCGGGCGATGCCTGGAGTCCCTGGCTTCCGATTAACGTTAGGGCGAGCCGTGAGACTCCAAAATAGGTTGCTCTCTCACCATCAATTATCTATAAGCGCCATGGTTCGCACAAGAGTTTTCATGGATTTCGCTGTCGAAGACGAGCCGTATGGAAGGTATACACACAGTTTGGTAGGGAAACCTATCTGAGATGTACTACTCTAGAGTCATTTTTGAGCTTTTCAACGATACAGCTCCGAAAACCTGTGAAAAGTACGTTTTTCATTTTGAATTGGGCCACTGATCTTAACGTTTAGTTTCCGTTCTCTCTGCACTGGCGAACGGGGCACGTCCGTCAACGGAAATGCTCTGCATTACAAGGGCAGTATCATTCATCGCTCAATTAAAGATTTTATGATTCAAGGAGGAGGTGGGCCTTCACCGACCATATGAGTGAGCTGCTGAGAATTATCAGATTTTTCCCAGCGTAACGGTACTGGTGGCGAATCCATTTATGGTGGATCGTTCTCAGATGAGGACCTGCAGAGATATCTCGATTCACCTGCCCTTCTTTGCATGGCCAACAAAGGACCAGACACTAATGGTTCTCAGTTTTTCATCACTCTCAGGGACTGCCCTCATCTTAATGGTGTGTATTCTACTAACACCTTTTAAACGATATTTAAATATCGACCATTAGGCAAACATGTCGTGTTTGGGAAAGTCATTAGGGGCTTCGAGGATGTGGTTCAGCGCCTCGTTGAAGTACCCGTGGACCAGAAGGATAGACCCACAAAACCGATCCTCATTATAAATTGTGGGGAGCTAGAACTCAGGAAACGCAAAGACGCAGGTATGTTCATCATGAAAAAAAGCCGAAGTGCTCATATGCCCTTCAGATACCGAACATTCTCCCCGAATCAGGAAACCGAAGAAACATCGCAGCCGTCGAGAGCACAGCCTGGAAAGTGTGAATTCGAAACGGGACCAACGCGAACGCGATGACAAAATCAAGATTGTAGAATCAAAATTACAACATCCAGAACGAAAGGAGACAGAAGAGGAATACGACGCCCGGCTTGAACGAGAAGAGGCAGAAAGGCTTGAACAGGAAAGAATGCGTGCACTCATTCGCATCAGAGAAGCTCGTCAAGATTCAATGCAGGGTATTGTGCGTCTTAAAGGTGAGTTAAATTGATATCTCACGGGGTGATTTTTTGACATTGTGTCATTAGGCAGGGGCCGGATGAAGTATGTTGATCCTGAGCATAACCGGTCGTAGACCCAATACTTAAGCGTAGCTACAAACAGCGTAGACCGAGATTGCTACAATACATTGTCTTCGGCCTTGTCATCTTCTGGAATCTGGGTTTCATGATCAACCCCAAAGACTTTGTTAGCGGCTACATTCGCGAAACTCAGGGTAGGCTTGACATTCGATGCCTTCGAAGGTACTCGGGGAGACAATGCAACCGATGTAGGCGGACTTCTCGGACGATGTGAAGGACGTTCTGATGCCGTACGAGAACTTGTCCTGGACATGGTTAAACGGTCTCGGTCCTTATCAACACGTTGAGAGATTTCTTTTTCCTTGCCGGTGACGTCTACGGGTCTTGAAGATGTTAGTCTATCATTGTATGAAAGGAAAGGTGTGGCACCTGGCTCCGCCGAAAGGATTTGAGCGAGACGACACCACAGGAGCAACTCCCATTTCCGGAGACGATAAAGGACTTGGGGAAGCTGAGACATTATCTGAACGAGGTAGGAGCTCCAATTTCTTGCGGCCCATTGGAGGTGTAGATGGGGTCGAACCGCTTGCTGAATGTATTATGAAGTTGGCACGATACTCAGAAGACCGATAGCATACTCACGAGAGGGTCTTGTCCGACTCCGCCAGCCACCTTCATCTGCTGGGGATGAAGATGTCTCTGCCTTCGTCCGAAGTCTGACACCAGGTCTCTCCTCCACGGATGATAGTTTGAACTTGGAACCAACAGACCACACCTCCTCTTTATCAGCAGGGCTCTCTCCATTCAAAAATCCAGATCCCTTCCGTTCAGGTATTTTTGACCCAGGAAGTTTTGTAGCGCGCTGAGAGCGCCAATCATTCACAGAATCGGATACACTGGGCAGTCTTTCTGGGGCGCCTTCATATTTACGACGTGATTGGTCACGAGCATTCGGAAGGTCCGGGAGAGGGCCATCACGTCGCCAGGGGGTGTCGAATTTTGCATTGTCTTCAGACGGGCCGTGGCCAAAGGATCGTTCTTTCGCTATGGAATCAAGTGAGCATCAAGAAGCCGGTCCATCATAGCTAGTCAATGACATACGGGGTTCTGCAACACTGACACGAATTATTCGCCCAGCCAAATTCTTGCCAACGCACAGGTGAAAAATTGACCTCAGTAGATGGATGCAATGATAGCTTACCCGACCGTTATTGCTAAGACCTTCCTTAAGGCTCGACGATTCTCGAAATTCGACGTATCCAAAGCCTTTCGGCTTGTCCTCTCGGTCTTTGATTATTTTTACAGACTATGCATAATGTTCAGATCACAGTGGATCTCAAATTCATAGAATATACCTTGACGTCTTGGAAAAAAACCTCTAGATCACTTTCTACCAAGTCGAATGCGAGATTCCCCACGAAAGCAGTATAGGGAGGTCGCGTCGGTAATGGGATATCTTCGTGGATTGGTGCAGCACGGTCCACTGAAGAATGTCGTGAAATCACACGACAACGTAGTCAAAAAAAGCTCACGCTTAGACGATAGGAAGTCATCTCGCCTCGAGGGATGCACCTCAGGGCCTTCCTTCAGTGCAGCTAATCAAGGCGAGATTAGGGTCAGATTTTGGTAACAGAATGTACAATACTGACGAGCGCTGGGCAAGTTTTCCATTTCATCAGCCCACGACCCTGAAGCTACACGAGCCATGATTAGGACCATTAGACATCTCGGCTGCTCTGTGATTTACCTGCGTCTTGAAGAAACTCGCTTAGGGCTAATTTCTTTCCCCTTTTTGGCGCTGAAAAGACATCGATCGTAAAATAAAAAGTTTTAAAAGACGCACACGTACGCATGACTACTTCCTGAGTGATATACAGCTGATAATGGAGAAACGATATTTTACTTGATGAGCTGTATGCAGTTGTTTCCAACCTCTCCTTAACACGTGACTGAATTTTTTGCTTCGGAATTTAAATTCATTTCATCAATGATGTGCTGAGACATTGATTCAGAATCACAGTGTTGAACCTTCACATACTCAGATAATCACAGAGAACTTAGAAGTGGATCTTCGGGTAGACCATTTATTAGAGTCGGTTCGTTTTTTAACCGTCTTTCCGTGTTTATTTTGCTTTCATACCAGGTCCAGTTTTTGTATCGAAGGGTGAAGTCTTGTTGGATGTTGCTTAGATCGAATTGTCCGTTATACAGACGACTCATTACAAAGCCGTTATATTTCGTCTTAAATCAGTCTAGAAATCTTTCGCCTTTTAGCTTCTTATACTTTAGTTTTCCGGTTTTATTGTACTCTGCCGCTTCCTTTATTATTCCTTCCTCTAAGTAGGTGAAGGGACGTGGGGTTCGCGTCGAGTTCGAGATTATTCCTTCTCCGGGGTTCTTACTACACTTGAGTGTTGAACAAGAACTTCATTGTACAGATACTTGTAGTTGTATATTGAACTTGTATAGTCTTATCAAGAATTACTGCATGTTGTGCCAATTATCAAACAATTTATTACAGAATGTAATGACAGGCTGTGGTAGTGTCTAACTACTTAGATCAGAAAAAAGAGAAGATCAGAAAAGGTAAAAGTAAAAGTAAAAAGTAAAAAGAAGTTACATATTAAATGTTATCTTAAAACTAAAATGTTTCTAGATGTTAAGCATAGTTCACACCTCAGCAACTGAGATCTGTAGCAGACTCTTGGAAAGCAGATGAGTAGTATACTTATCTGGGGTATGTGGAATGTAGATGTTGAATAACCTTTGGCTTCAGCTTATGTGCTACACCTCTACTTTAGAAGATATACTTAGAAAGGTTGAGGAGGTTATTCCACCTGGAGGGTGGAGAGGTGTGTTGCTGCCAATACCAGAAGATAGTGTTAATTTTAGTCAATTTTCAGGATAAGAATTACAGTGCATCTATCTGACTTATATACTAGGTACTCTATTTAAGATGATATGAAAATGGAGACTGTAAGTGATTTACCTGTTAGGTGCAGTTCACACCAGGAGGCAAAAGCCCATGGGGTTGGCTTGGAGATGTGTAGAGTGTAGAAACTCTGTGCAATGAACTTAGTGATGTGGACTTGTCAGAATGACCTTGGCTTTAGCTTATGTGCTGCACTGTCTATCTGCCATATGGTCACAACTTCAGATAAGTGGATGAAGTCTGAGATGGAAGTGAGTGCTGATGTTGGTGTGTTACCATTAAACACTAGGAATCAAGTTCAATAGAAGTTACCTTTGTTGATTATCAAACTAGCAAATTACAGTGTAACTACTAGTCTTATATACAAGTTGGATAGTTAGGAGATGTTTAGAGGTTTTAGTAGTGAAACACTGACAGGGGTCAAATAGGACAACTCTGCCATGGAAGATCAAGCTCAATAGGAGTATTCCCATCATGAAAGACTAGATACCTGAGTTGTTGCATCACTGCTGCAGAGATGTGTTGCAAGAAGGATGGCCATTATGAAAGACAGGCTTGGATCAGAGATATTATAATGACAACATTGCTGCAATGATGTATCTTTGGAACAGGTGGACTTGGCATATGACATTGCCCTGGATTTGGGTAGTTCTTGGATGTTGGGATAGAAATCCATGAAGTTACTAGAAAGCCTAGCAAGAATGTCAAAGAAGTAATCAACATGGAATGAATGGAATTGATCTGCACTGAATGAGGTTTGGAGAAGTAGATGAGAGAATAAACATTATTCATAGATTGGAGCAGACGTGATCAAGCTTCCTTTAATATAGACTTTATTCAATCAGTGAACTTTGAGACACTCTCCAGATTTGACACTCTCTGGTGAGGCTCAAATCTCATTTGTGGCAGTCATCCTGTGTTAAGAAGGAATGGTGGTTGTTGTTGCATGGAGGAGTGCATATGATTGTTGTGCTGAAGCTCTGTCAATGGGAGAAGATCATACCAATCACTCTGTTATTTGTTGATGAATATCTGGAGGTATTGTTCAAGCTCTTGATTTATTTGCTCTGTTTGTCCATCTAACTAGGAATGCTAGGCTGTAGATGATACAATCTCAACTCCAAGTAGACAGTAGAGTTTCTTTGTAAAGAATACTATAAACTGTAGTCAACTTTGAAATCATGAGTGAGAAGGCTATGAAGTTTCCAAGTATTGTATAAGAAGAGTCTTACACCACCTTCCACAGTAACTGTAGTATGAGTAGGAATAAAGTGAGCTCTCTTAAAAGCAGAGTCTACCTCTATCATTACTGTATCAAATCTTGCAGACTCTAAGAGCTTCACAATAAAGTTAACATTGATGGTTTCCAATCTTATATCTGGGACCAGTAGCAAATATAGCTCTCTCAAAGATAAACATTGAATGAGCTTAGTCTGTAAACAAAGATCACAAGTACTGATATACTGGCCAACATACCTGGACATTTGGGGCTACCAGTAGCTCTGCAACACTAGTTCCAGAGTTTTACAACATCTTACATGCTCTACAACCTTTGAATTATAATAGAGGGAGATAATATGATATCTTAAGTTTAAGATATTAAGAATAGAGATCTTGTCTTAAAAAGGAAGCAATCCATTTATCTCCAACCACTCAGAAGTTCATATTAATTTGGAGGATAATAAATAAAGTTCTCTAGCTGCATGGGTTATCAGTTCTTCTTGCTGGCCAGCTTGGTTATCCTAGCAGATATCTGTCAAAAGACTATATTTCTCTCCTTCAAATGCTAATTCTTCTATTACACATACTGCTAGAAGCTCTGGCTTGATTAATACCATGTCTTTATTGTCATGTGAGCTAATATATCTGGCTTCTTTATAGACTTACTAGGATGTTGGTAGAGAACAAAGTTTAATCTTTCTAGATACAACAACCACTGTGCTTGTCTATGGTTAAGTTTTTTAGCTATCATTAAGTACTTCAGGTTTCTGTAATCTGTCTAAATCTCTGCAAGATTTGCTGTATCCTCCAGAAAGTATTACTTTTTCTCTAAGGCCTAAATGATTGCTAGTATCTCCTTATTGTGGATTTTCTAATTACACTTGACAGGAGAGAGGGACTTTCTGAAAAATGCTACTAGATGCTACTTACTATCCTCTTTTAACTTTTGAAAGAGGACTGCACTAGTCACAAAATCTGAGCTGTTAGCTTTGATGCAGAATAGGACAATGATGTTAGATGAGGCTAGTATGGATGCTGAAGTGACTTCAGAGTGTCAAATACTATTTGCTGGTTTACACTCCATATTCATATACTGTTATTTCTTATAAAGTTAAAGAGAAGGCATACAATAGTGGAAAATCTGTGGAAGAATTGTCAATAAAAGTTGGGAAAAGCCTGTAATTCAGTGTGATTTTGCAGAGTAGGCCAATCACAGACTCTAGCTATCTTGACAGAGTTCATCTTGACTTGGTTCTCAGAGATTACAAGATTTATACACTCAATCTGCTGTCTGTTAAACTCACATTTTTCCAGACAAAGAAACAACTTATGCTTAGCTAAGACTTCCATAACTCTGCAAACTGCTCTATAATACTCCTCTAATATCTGAGTGAAGATGAGGATGTTGTTCAAGTATGCTACTATAATCCCTTTTACTATAAGATTCCAAAAGATATTATACATCATTGTCTAAAATGTAGTTGGGCTATTTGTCATACCAAAGAATATCACCAAAGGTTCAAAAAGTCTGTGGTTTATACAAAAGGCTATCTTCCACTCATTATCAAGCTTGATGTGAATATTGTTGAAACCCTAACAAACATCAAGTTTGGTGAAGTAGTAGGCTCCTTGGAGTTTAGTGACTAGTTCAGAGATCAGTGAAAGCAGATACTTGTTCTTGATGGTCATTATATTAAAAGTTCTATAGTCTTGTACTAACCAGAAAGAGTTATCATTTTTCTTGATAAAAAAGACCAACACAGTTATAGAAAACTTGGAAGGTTATATCTGTCCAGTGTAGAGGTTCTTGATGATAAAAATGTATTCAGCTCTGACTGCTTTATAGAAAACAAGAGATATATTTTGGATGTCTTGGACTTAGCACTGGAAATCAATCCAATAGTGTAGTCTTATTTGTAGTGGTCTGGGAGCATATTAAACTCTTTCTTGGCAAAGATGGGTTTGAACTGTTGAACATGCAGAGAAATAACAAGAGCATTGTCTTTGATCTGATTCCTGTGGAAGACCTCAGAGAGATATTGAGAAAGAGTAGCTGCTACACAGAGGTTAAGAGCTGACAATTCAGAATATAACCAAGTCATATAGAAACAATCTCCTAACTCTTCCTGATATTCATTAGAAGTCTATAGAGAAGTTTTGTCTGTAGCATTTTATGTCTCTAAAGACCTTGTTTTCTGATATCTAGTTTGTTTAATGGCTACTATACTATTTCTTGAGTTGATATCTGCTTGATAGAGGCTAAGACATTATCTAGGAACATTGAGTCTTGTTGCTAATACCTCTAAATAGGTTTTAGATGCTTAAAAACCCAATGAGAGTATTTTTTTCTTGTAAAAAAGCATTTTCTGGCATAACAGCAGACTCTTCTTCTGGTCTCATCCTCATCAATAGACAAGAAGAAAGAGAAGTCAAGAAGATTTTGGGCAGCTACTAATATTGGCAATATTATTAGTATTTAATCAAGTGAAAGAGCTTTGGTTTAGAAGAAAACTCATGAGAGAATATTTCAGAGGTGTTTGTGCTAAATAGAGTAACAGAATTCCACAAATTTAACCCTGAAGTCCTATAGTTCATTTGTGCTGCAGAATTCTCAGTCATCAAGTTTTGTCTAGTTACTATTACTTTAAGACATAACAATCTAGAAAAGGGAATAAATATAAGAAAACTCTCTATGACTACTAGGTCCTATAGTAATTTCATCCTTATCTAGTCACTCCTTAACCCCACTGAAATCTATAAGTACTCTATTGACCTCTGCTTCTAATCCTCTCTCATATACTCATTATAAATTATCTCCTTTCCTCTTCTAGTAGTGTTCAATCACTTTCATCAGAGTTCCTAACTATCTGGCTATCATTATTTTCTCTTTATATCAGCACTGTTCTACTGCCAGATTAAAATGGAATCTATCAGTATTTAGAATAGTTACTACCTTCAGAAGTCCCTATTCTGTTTTCTTAGATCTTCTTAAAGGTACATACTGCTTATACTTATTTGTTAGAACAATACACTCAGGACTTCCTGAAGCTGTAATCTCTGTAAGTAGTCTTTGTCTAGTTGCTCTAATACTCATCTACTGTTCCAGTTGCTAAGATATTTAAAAGATAGATCAGTCAAAAGTATGAGCTTTTGATGTATGTTGCTCTAGTCCCTTCTCTGCAGTAATAAAAGCCTCTAGAAGTGAAAGTTCATTGACTTTCAATTCTACAAACTTTTCTACCAAGACTGGTAATTATCTCTATATAACAAGAATATCTTCTATTTCTTAGATATTAGACCTTCACACCACCAGTACAAATTTTCAGCATCTCTTCTCAGTTTTCAAACAAGTTCAGGCAGCTGCAAGAACTATTCTACAACTTTTACCACATATTCAGAACTTTGAGTCAGTATTTGCCAAAAGACTTTGACATCCTTCTAGATTACTATTAGTAGAATCACATTATTGAACTAGTACCTAGTACAGAGCTCAAGCCCTACAAAGTCTACTTGCTATTGCTTGCAAAATAGTCTGAGCTTGTTACCATCAATACCAGAAATTAGTACTGGTTTTGGCTAGTTTTCAGAATAAGAAATTATAGTATAAATATTAGAATGACTGAGACAGAAGTATAGAGTTTGTATTTCAAGCTTCAGAAGAAACCTAGATTTTATTTGTTGGAATAATAATATATCAAGTAAAACCTACTGTCATGGGTTAGAGCATAACCCTTATATCTAACAACTAGAGTAGTATATGGAATATTGTATCATGACTACTTCTTCTTTATGCTAGTCTATCTTGAGGTTATGCTCCTTGAGCTATATGAAGCCAAAAATAAGATCTTGCTTATCCAGCCAAGATACTGCAAGCAAAGTCTACCCTGAATGTATCTAATAGTAGAGTACAATATCTACCACTTTTGAAATCTGTTCATTCTTATTGGGAGTCCCATCAATATTATAGATAGACATAGGTCTAGAAAGTTTATATAAGCAGTACTTTTCTATAAAGCCTTAATCTATAAAGATCTTTGTAGCTTTAGAATTCACCAAGGCATATACAAAGAGTTTGGTAGTGTTAGTGATTTCAAGAAAAATAAGAAGGTTTGCAAGCATTGAGAGAATTAATAGTAGAATACAGAGAATGTTTCTTTTCCCACTCAAGATAACAAACAGTCAAACTCTTGTGGTCATGAAATGAAGATACAGATATGTCTGAAAGAATATTTTCATTGTATTCTTCTACAGGAAATACAGTGAATCTATTTATAAATGGCTATGGTGCAAAATTTACTAGCTGCTTTACACAAAATTCTTAATGTTATATGAATTATCTATAGTATCCAACATATCTGGTTCTAGATGCTATTATACCTCAAAATTCTTTAAAGTGTCTAAATCCTTTATCAGCTTCTTTTATTGCTCCATAGTCAATTATCTAGTATTCAACCTTACTGGACACTCATAAACCATGTGGTTGAGATCTGTACAGCAGTAGCATCCTCTAGCCAACATAGAGTAGAATTTATAGATGGTATCTATATCTATAGGCACATCTGGGAAAAGTACTGGTAGTGGCTGGTATATGAGTATGGAGGAGACAGAAGACTGTTAATGAGAAATGAGAATAGCTAGAGAATCTTACAGACTTCACAGATTGATAAGAAAGGGAAGAGTGGTACACTAGGTAGATTGAAAAGCTTTATTAGCCTTTTTTGCTTGATCTATTTGTTACATGGCTTCAAATCATGCTAGAAGGTTTGTATCTTTAAGTTATTCTACTAATAATGTTATAATATAATTCTGGACTGCTATTCTAAGGCTACAGTGGAATTTGACTACTATAGTGTACTATATAGCTTTCTTGGTAGTATGCTGTTCTCTTGAGTCTATTGATGGTCTCTGTGATAGCACTAATAGAAGAAAAGTGGTTTCTAAAGAGCTATTCAAACTCTACCCATATTGTGATAGAGAAGATACTAGTATTTACTTCTTTCCTAAATATATTTTCCAATTATTTTGTAATATGGTGTCAGATGTGGTTCATATCAGAGGTGAAAGTCTGCAAGATAGACTCAGAGATGTGCAGACTTATAGAATGACCTTAGTCTCAGCTTATGTGCTATACTGTCTATCTACCATGTGGTTGCAACTTTAGATAAGAGAAATAAGTCTGAGATGGTGGTGAGTACTAATGGGTATGTTACTGTTAAACACCAGGCATCAAGTTTAATAAGAGTTATCTTTGTTGATTATCTGACTAGCAAATTACAGTGTAACTACTAGTCTTATATACAAGTATATACTATAGGAAATACTTGGGGTTTTAGTGTTGAGACACTAATAGAAGTATGACTCTGCCATGGAAGACTAAGTCAAATAGGAGTATCTCTGTCATAGAAGATGGAATCTCCAGATTGTTACATCACTGCCACAAAGGTGTGTTGTAAGGAAGGTGGCTGCTATGAAAGGTAGGCTTGTAAATTAGATATTAATAAGGTAGTATCACTACAGAGATGTATTTTCCAGACAGGTTGACTTGGCATATGACACATGGCCACTTCTGAAGAATAAAAGAGCACAGAGAACCTTATCTTGGTTGTAAGAGAACTAGTTTATAGGCAGTTAAATATAGAGTGAACAGAAGCTCAGAAAAACTTGCTATGTTTGTTAATCTCTATTAAAGTCTAGCAAGAGTGGATTATTAGATCAGAAATAGTGGGATATGTTTCTAAATATGAGAGTATTTGTAGGGAGAGAGAGTATTAATATTGTTGGAGGAGATATATCTATAGGTGTAGGGTCAAAATTGAATACTAAGGCTCACAAGTCTCAGAGTTGAGTTATAAAACTAAAAAGAATATTGTTAGTGTTATACTCCAAGACATGCCAGTGCTTAGCTAGTTCTCTTAGATAATGCTGCAGAAGTCCCAGAGCTTTGTTGGAGTTCATAAAGTAGTTGCTGGAAGCAGATATTAGTCTAAAAGAAGAGGAAGGTAAAGATATGAAAGTGGGTAATCTAAGACTGTCAAACCAATTCATGTTTCAGAATTTAGGAGGAAGAATTCTATTCTGCTGTTAAGACAACTGGGAAAAGTTCAGCAGAGGTTGCAATCTAAGTTTATTATTCTTAGCAACACTTATCTCCAGAGAAGTTCTAAGTCATAGTTAGGAAGTTGTGGAGAATAAGTCTACT
>Ga0157357_1000133_pt1 | contig 29681 bp, 29 predicted proteins | sample AttcapACBM1_FD_111485 | JGI IMG/M metagenome (GOLD analysis project Ga0157357, IMG submission 111485) | Fungus gardens microbial communities from leaf cutter ant in Botucatu, State of Sao Paulo, Brazil - Atta capiguara ACBM1 | ecosystem: Host-associated > Fungi > Mycelium > Unclassified ... | reverse complement strand
CCTGGTAACTCCTCTCTCCTAAAGTCTCTTTTTTCTGCCATATCCAATTTCTCTTGCCTTCTTACTTCTACATTCATCCTTTCTTTGAACTCCTCCACAACCTCCCTTGCATTTCCTAGATCCTCCTCCTTTTTCCATGAGTCATGCTCTACTGTAAACCCCTTCCATCATACCAAATACTTTACTACTTCTCTTATTTTTTGTTTATTTAAAATTTTCTCTACCTCCCATTCTTCAACTCCCTCTACTTCCACTGGTTTCACTTTCTCTACTTTCTGTCCCTCTACTTGTTCTCTATATCATACTACTCAACTGACATTCACTACCAGATGTATCCTCATTGAAGTTGGCAATTGCAATTTAACTGCATTAGTAAACACTACTTCCTCAATGATGTATGGACCAATATATCAGTCCACTAACTTCTTCACCAGTTGTTCCTTAAACACCAAATCTTTTGTACTTAACATTACTTTGTCTTTCTTTTCTCAACTTTTTTTCTTTCTCTATTTGCTTGTCACTTCATTTCTTTCTGAGCTTTCCTTAATACCACTCCTACCTCTTCTTGTACTTTTTTCACCCTTTCCACAAATTCCATTACCTTCTCCACCTTTTTTTTCTTTCTAATATCTACCCCCATTTTTAACTCTCTCTCATAGTTTGCTATAAATAGAGATACCTTTGTTGCTGAATGTACTTTATTGTTGACCATAAACTCAGCCAATGCTAACCATTCTGGCCAATCCTTCTATCTATGATCTACAAAGAACCAAAGATATTGTTCTAGTTTCTAATTCATTTGTTTGGTCTGTCTATTTGTCTGTGGATAGAAGGATGTTGACAACTTAGTTTCAATCCCCAACATTTTATTCAACTCCTTAGCTAATTCCACTGTAAACTGTGGTCCTCTGTCCAATACCACAATCTCTGGTAACCCATGTAACTTCTACATATTGTCTCTAAACAGCCTTGCCAACTCTTCCACCAATGTTCCTTCTGTTGTTGCCACAAAATGTGTCATTTTGGACAACCTATTGCAGACCACTAGAATCACATCCTTTCTAGCTACTAATAGTAACTTCATAATAAAGTCCACTGTTAGGTGTGTCCACAGTTTCTCCAGTACCTCACTCAGCTTCAACTTCCCCACTGGTGCCTCTGTTCTGTTCTTCATCCTTTGACATATATCACAACTATCCACATACCTTCTAATATCCCTTATTACTCCAGGCCACCAGTAGTTTCTTGTTACCAACTCCATTGTCTTCCATCTGCCTCCATGTTCTACTACTGGTACATTATAATGTAACTGGATTATCTCTGCTCTTAACATCTCATCCTTTGACATATATATCTTCTCTTCTTCAATACTAATTCTCCCTTGATTTGCCACTCATCTTCTCATAACACTTTTACCCCTGCCTTCTTCATCTCCTCTACTACTTTAACTACTTCCTTATCCTTACTCTTAGCTTTTTTTATTTTTTCTACTATGTCTACTTTAGGTCCTTCTATTACTACTTTTGCTAAACTATGAATCCATTGTTCTTTAATTAAAGTCTGATCAGTGTTATCATTCTCTACCCCTACTTTCCAGTCCAGTCTCCTACTAAGTCCATCTGCTTTTTCCATTTTTGTGCCTGGTATATGTTTTAAAGTGAGATCAAACCTTGACAGATATAGAGCCCAATTGTTACAAACTCAAAACCTTAGAGTTGGTTAAGAGAATGAACCTTGTATTGGGTTAACACAAGAGAACTCGATAGAGAACTCTGTACAAGATTGTCTATCTTATATTGTATAATAAGAGTAATAAAATTATAATTTTTCTTAAGATTGTAAACTCTGTATATTCTGCAGACTTTATTTCTAGCCTACCCTAAACAACCATGTGTATGCCTTAAGATTAACATGTATATTACATGTTGTATAATATCATCCTTCCATATATCATGTGACTTGTGATCATGTCATCTGATGTGACCTGCTGTATGACAGTGTGATCTTGTCACTCTAACCCTAATCCTAGTTCTAAAAATAGAATAAAAGAAAATAAATCAAAAAGAAAATAAAAATGAGAAAAGAAAATAGAAAAATGTTAAGTCCACTTCCTTCATTCTTGACAAAGTGGGGATCACAAGAAAACTTGACAAGAAGTCTCTAATGTATTGCTACCCTATTTATACAATAGATATATGGTCTGTGCTAACAATAAATGACCTTACCCTAATGTTCATGTGTTGTCCATAAGTACACTATATGTATACTATGAGGTGAACATACTGTTAACATGCATCTTGATGTTATTCTTCTAACCTTTTCTATCTGAGTCTAGGCCTATGTACAACCTTATATCATGTAGATATGTTATGTGACCACAGTCACATGCCTCTTTATCATCAAAAATAAAAATAAAATAAAAATCAAAAGAAAAAAAATATTAAATCAAGAAAAATAGATAAAAGAAAAGAAAAATGTTAGTGTTCAAGTACACCATAATAAGCAAGGGTTGATTTAACATGAATTTCCCAAAAAGGATAGTCAGCAGGGCCAGTAAGTTTAGGGAGAGTAGCAATAAAGTTAGCCATTGCTATTAATAAAGATAATCAGCATAGATTAGGGAGCAAGCAAATGCAGAGGAGGCATTATCTCCATGGGTTGGAACAGATGTGGCCAGATCAGGATGTGACTCTGGCTTCTTCATTGAAAGTGACTACTAGTTGAGAGTAAAAGAAAGTGGTGAAGTCTTGAAATGAGAGGTTATCAAAGAAACAAAAGTTTGACAAAAAGTTCTTGTTATATTCCTACTCTAGATACTACTACTAGACAGTTACTACTACTAGATAGTCAGTATACTATGTGACATCAACTTCAACAATCATTGTATTCAGGGTATACCTGGCAGTGGTGCAATTCTTCATGTTCTCCACTGCAAAGGCAGCACCTGGGCGAGGAGCAGCAGTTAGCAGTATAGTGGTCAAGCTTTCAGCGTGGCTGGTGGGCGGTCCAGCCACTCTTGCACCCAGACTACACCCAGACCATCTCTTCCCAGGCTGCCAAACTTCTGACACCCTTCAAGAGGTGGATGTGGTGAGCTTTATCATCAACTGCAAAGACAACTGAAGAGAAACCCTCGGTACCGAGTTCAGTAAGGGGCCAGACCCAGTGAGGAAGAAGTACGATGTTGGCTTGAGCACACTCAGGATTGTTCTCTCTGAGGTGTGCGTGGGTCTGTTGGGGGGAGGATGCACTCTTCACTCCATTCTGTAGACTTGTGCGGATACCGGCGATTTCTACTTTGAACTACTTCTTGTCTTTACTTGGCCGCTGTGCCCCGAGGCAATGATACATGGGAGCATGTTTGAGAAGATGAGGAGGCCAGCGGCGGATTGGTCTGATCTAGTGAATAATATGCAGACCCCATTTGATAGCTGTGACTTTCAGGTGTTGAGATTTGATGTTGCCCGTGAGGAAGTCTGAGTCCATCTCTCGTTTGTTGAGACGCCATTCCCAGATGCTACTATCAGGCGGGGTGAGTGTTTGCCTTGTTGAAGGCTGGCACTTGGCCATAGTGGGTCTGGCAGCCACCTGGACGTATGAGGTCTGGTTGGTTCGACTTCTGCAGCTAGTTTAGCCACGGATTCCAGGATCTCGTTATGTCTTGCTTGTTGCGTTTCGCGGGATTTTGCGGTCCAAAAATGTGTTCACTTAAGTAGGTCAATGTCGGGTCCGATGAGTAGAGCTTCCTTCAGCAGCTTTCGAAGTTCGTCGGCGGTTGGTTGGGGAGGGGGTGGGTGGGTCTAGGCTAATCTCAGTGCTACTCGCATCCTCACCCATCTGGGTCAGGGACGGGTCCTTTAAGCCCTGGGGCTGGCTGGGTCCTCGTCGCTTACGGGCCCTGTGTAGGATCGCTCTCGGGTTGAGATTGTTCTATTGGGGAGGTGGCAAAAGGTCTCTTTGTCCTCGATCCAGACCTTTTGAAAAAAAAAGACGTAGAGTATCAGTATCAAACAACTATTGAAATGACTTTTGCCAACAAAACTTTGGTTACTTTCCGCATGCCTCGGAGAACCATTTTGATCGTATTTTAACTCATACTTTAAAGTATCACAGGCTCTCAGATTTTGAACTATGTTTGCTCTAGTTCTGGTTGGTATGCGACGTGCATTGTACATAAGCTTTGTAGATTATTATTGGAACTCAGTACATGCTGCCATAGCATAACAAGGATGTTCGTATAATTTATATGCTTTGCTTTGAGTTGGAAACCACGTGGTAGCCTGGGAGACCAGCTTGGATGTGGTTCCTTTGATTGACTAGCACATAGCACACTTCGCATCCACTTTCAGTTCCTCCAACTTGTCTCTCTCTTAACACCAGTGTATCTTTATATTTTTTCAACACCGAAATATTCTCTGCACATTTCTTTCAGTTACCCTCAGCGATGTCTGTCAGCGACTCGGTCGGCGGGACATATGTGAATGGACATATGCCTCGTATTAATGGGCAGAATACACGGTTACAGATAATTGACGACGAGAAGCATTTCAGGTGAGTTTCGACTGCTATATAAGACACGTAGATGACCCCTCCGTGCAAAGTCTCGAATTGAGCAAGCAAATCCAGCAATGGGGGCTTCAAGATGTAGGATTCCACTACAACCTTGTGGCAGTCTTCGGTTCACAGTCAACGGGAAAGAGTACATTATCACCGCATGTCAAGCGAAGGATACACGCTGATTCTCGCAACAGGTACATTGCTAAACAGACTGTTCGATACAACTTTCGATATCATGGATGAGTCGAAGCGACAACAAACCACCAAGGGTGAGTGAGCTTCGGAAATATGGACAAAAACACACTTACAACGTCTCTCCCTCGCAGGAATCTGGATGTGCCGAGGCACAGGTATCAATCTGATGGTAATGGACGTTGAGGGAACTGATGGTCGTGAACGGGGTGAGGACCAGGACTTCGAACGCAAATCTGCCCTATTCTCGCTGGCATCCTCTGAAGTCCTTATCGTTAACATGTGGGAACATCAGGTCGGTTTGTACAATGGTGCAAATATGGGTCTCCTCAAGACCGTATTTGAGGTGAATCTGGGTCTTTTCGGGAAGAATGAGGGGTATGTCTAGTTTACCAACTTAAGCAGCAAGCTTATATATGCCAACTAGCTCTGGTGGTCGCACTCTCCTCTTGTTCGTCATCCGAGATCATATCGGTGTTACTCCTCTCGCCAACCTCCAATCTACACTGACTGCCGACCTCTTACGTATTTGGGACGGCCTTTCGAAACCCTCTGAACTCAAGGAGCGCCAACTTTCTGATTACTTCGACCTTGAGTTCACAACCCTCCCTCACAAAATTCTGGCTCCCGAACAATTTGAAGTCCAAATCCAATCTCTCCGAAAGCGTTTTGTTCAAAAGGAAAGTTCGGATTACCTATTCAAACCTGCCTACCACAAACGCATACCGGCTGATGGTGTTGCTTACTATATGGAGGGTATCTGGGTGAGCTTAACTAGGTGTGGCTCCTGCGTTCGTATACTGACATGGTTTGAAATAGGAACAAGTCCAGTCAAATAAGGATCTTGACTTGCCTACACAGCAGGAGCTTCTTGCCCAATTCCGTTGTGATGAGATTTCTGCGGGTGCGCTCTCTGAATTTAACGAACAGGCTAAGTCGCAAAAGAGACCTGTGGAGGCTGGCCAAGTCGTCGAAGGTCTCGGTGGGATGATGAGGAACTGGAGAACACAGGCTCTGAGTAAGTCAATCCTGATAGTTCCCTGGTCTGACTCATCATATCACACCAAGCGCGATATGATCGCGAAGCTTCACGGTATCACAGAGCCGTGTATGCTCGTAAGCGCACTGACCTCACAGTTGCTTTGGAATCGATCCTTTCGCCACTCTTCCTTGGACAATTGAAGAACTTGCACAAGCTTTGTCTTATTCAGTTTAAGAAAGCTCTGCTTGAAGGATTGAAGGGAGAGGAGTATGATTTTGGTGATGTCGTGCTGAAGGCAAGAGGAAAGTGGGAGGGAAGGTTTGAGGATGGAGCAAGGGAAACATTCTTGGAAGACACCGACTGGTCGTGGGAGGACGAACTTGGGTCCCTGAAGGAAGAGATTGGCAGCGTTGCAGATCAGTGCAGGAAGGATGAGACAAAGAAAATGATCAATCGAATTGAGGCAAGCTGTCCTATGTATTTACTTGGATTCGTTGCTCATAAATTTACAGCGGAATATCAAGAAACATATCTCAGAACCTGTGGAATTCCAGCTTAATAAAGGTGCTAGGAACATGTGGGACGAGATTCTTAGCACATTCAAAAACATCCTTGCCAAAGGAGAGAACGCATACTTAGTCAAGGCTAAGAGTGAGTAGAAATATCACTGCTCCAGGCCATCTCTCTGAAATCAGCACTTAGGTTTCAATTGCACTGATGAAGAGAACGTCTCATCGCTTATTACCTTACGCAAGCGAGCCTGGCAGTGCCTTCGAACCAAAATTGATGAGCAAACTGCCGACGCTGTAGTCCTCAACAAACTTCGGAATCATTTTGAAGAGCGCTTTAGATATGATGACCAGGGTGTGCCGCGTGTATGGCAGCCTGAGGATGACATTGATGGTGTTTTCAAGAAAGCGAAGGAACAGGTAGGTCTTCAAAGCATTTATTGTCCATTTTCTTACCCGGATGTGGCACCAGACTTTGAATCTTATTCCACTCTACTCGGACATAAAACCTCAAGACCCCACACTAGAGTTCACTCTCCCGTCGGACTCAGGCGATTCTCTATCTGGCGAGGGTGAATTGGATTTCGATGCTTCCCTCACGGTATTTTCTGCGAATAAACAAGCGGAATTAAGTAACAAATTTCGCAAAGATGCAGATGCATTTTATGTTGAGGCAAAGAGGAGTACCGTTTCTGGCATCGCCCAAATTCCAACATGGATATATGGTGTCCTCGTGGTCCTGGGGTGGAATGAGGCTATGATGATTTTATTTAACCCATTTTATTTCACACTAACACTGCTTGTTACCGCTTCTTCCTGGGTAATTCACCAACTGGGGTTATCAGGACCGTTACTTCAAATGTTGAAGACGATTGCTGGGGAGGTAGGTTGCTTTTGTTCTCGGACATGATATGTTTGGTGACTGGCCCATTGCTTGATAGATTCAGAATCAGGCTACATCTAGGCTTCGGGAGCATTTCTCGCAACCCACGCTTACAGAGCCTGTGCGCGGACCACCAGCGCCTTTGCACTCAAGTTCTATGCGTGACTTTTATGATGACGAAGAGCACACATGGCGCCAACCACAGTAACTCTAGACTTTGGCTACCCTTTTCGCACAAGATATCACTTTTCGATTCCAGACTGTTTGAGTCTAATAATTTTTATCCTCTTGTAGATGGTAACCGCCCATGTCCACACATTATGACATTAGGTCCCTCTCTCTCTGTTTACCATCGTCTGTTAGATTACTATCTATTCCTGCTATTGATGAAACGGAATCCCACGAAGTGATACCTGTAATTCGAGGGGTACGGTCCCAAAACGACGTTGTGGTGCTACAAAAATGACACATTCGATTTTAAATGGTCCGCAATGGACATGGAAGGTTCGGATCGGCGAGTCGTCAGCGAGTCGTCATGGACTAGTAACTAGTCATAGTAAGGACAAAGCGAGCAACTCCACGAAAAAAGACTGAAAAGCCTCGCTCGGGTTTCGGTATTCATGTCATTGTTCTCATTCCAGCTCGTCATTCGAGAGGACATGCAGTTGTCACTGTGTTTGGTTGCAATAGACTCTAATGTATCTAAGCGTTAGACAACCTGTTTCTAGGTGAACCAATTTGGGTGACAGCACCCTCACCCTCTGTCGTCACCCTCACTCGCCCTGATTCTCACTTACCGCCCAAGCACCCCAGTACCCATACGCCTATAGGTACTGAACTATGAAGTAAAGAAGCCATTCACATCCGGCCAAACTCTTTCCTGCTTGATACTTGCAAGTCTCGAAATGCAGTGATAGTCCGGACGGTTGTGGTGTCCAAGTATACAATATGATCTCGAGGAATTGCAGCATCAATCCGGACACCAAACACTATAGATTCTCTTTCGGCTTGACATAAGTATCACTGTCGGTGTCGTCATTTTTTTTATTGTTCGGGACATGCCTTCAGGCACCCTGTGACCTGTTCTTTGCATAACCGTCGTCACGACTGTCTATTGTCCAGAAAGGGTACACAGAAATCCTGACAGGGCATAAAGACAATGGATCTTAGGTAAAAGAACCTACACAGACAGTTTCTCGCTCTTCCTTTTCTCACCTTCTCTAACTTTTAGAGTCTGGTTGCAGGTCTACCTTCTCTTACACCGCTCCTTGGAATGCCTCCACCGCCAAATTACGAGCCTCAGTACACAACCATGACGCTCACACCTTACCTCCAGCTTCCTCATCTTCTGTCTCTGACCTGGCTTGCATATCCCATCCTCTCGCTTTTATTCGTCGCTTTCCGGCTTCAACTGTCTCTCGCAGCAGCTCAAGATACAGTTGCATCTGCTAAAGATGATTTTCTAACAAGTTGTAGTTCTGCCGAGCAAGCCGCAACATCTGCCGCCAGCATGCCTCGATTACTGGCTATTGCGACGAACAAGCAATTTGCGGATGCAGTGAATGGAACGTTGGATGGAGCGAGATTTGTTCTGACAATTTCGTTAACGGTTATGGAGGCTGTTGTTAACTTTGTGATTGATCTGTACCGATCAACTCTGCTGTGTTTTCTAGAGCTTGTTGTCCGAGGAGGACTTTCAATCCTGATCAGCGCCGTACAGGAGGTGAGTTGACGAGGTTCCATTTACTTTGCTTTGCTCGCCCTTATTGTGTGTTTAGCTCAACAGTGTAATACAAAGCGCTGCAAACGGTCTCCGGACAAGTATTCAAAGTGATATCGCTTCAGCAAACAACGTCATCAAAGATTTTATCGATACTGTCAACAAGGTCAACCCCTTCAAAGACATCCAAGCGCCCCAAATAACCGTTCCCAATCTTGATGGACTGACGAACCTCACACTCCCTTCCTCCTTCGAAGATAATCTCACCAAGTTGAATGCCAGTCTTCCCACTGTGGCCGATCTCAAAGACAAAGTCGAATCTATGTAGGTATTTATAGTCGCACTGCTCAACAAAAAATAAACTCATTTCAATCCACCAGTGTCGATACCCCTTTTGAGCTCCTGAAGAAGGAAATTAATGACACGTTTGCCGAAATTTCCTTCGACTCTTCCGTCATGCCTATCCCTGCCCAAAATCGTCTTTCATTTTGTAACGATATGGACACGTCCATCATTGACGACATTGGCCAGGACCTTATCAAGACTGCGAAAATCGGGATTATTGTCCTTATCATTCTCGCCTTGGTCTTGATTGGATTGAACTGTCTTTTGACCTGGTACAAGTGGCGCTGTCTCAAGACCCACCTAGAGTACACTCGTCAAGCCTGGCTTACAGATCCAACAATGTATCACACCCAATCTTCGGCTGGGATACCTCAGATGACTTTGACAGATCACAATCTTCTCGTACTCCAAGCCAATTCCTCTCACCCACTCATCACTCGCATCACGAACCGCCTTTCGCAATTGCTTCGTCTTACTCCATCACAACACACGCACGTGCAGTGGTTCTTCCATTACGTTTTTCATCCACCTGCAGCTGCCGTCTTCTTGATCGGGTTCTTCGGTCTTTTGTGTGTCGAGTTGCAGCTGCTGGCTATGGGTCCTCTTATTGCCAAGTATCAAGGTCGAGCTGCCACCACCGTTTCTAATTTCAGCAACACAATTGCAACTTCAATTAATAATAGCATGTACGACCAATCTGCTGCATATGCCAATGAGGTCAACGCTCGTATCGACACAGTGCAGACGACTCTCAACGATGGATTATTTGGATGGGTTAACCAGACTACCACTAGTCTCAACGCCACTGTCAACGAATTCTACACTGACATCCAGAACGCTGTCAACAGCGTCTTTGGTGGCACTATTCTTCAAGAACCTGCCCAGGAGTTCCTTCGCTGTTTCATTGGCAGTAAGGTTGATGCCATTGAAAATGTCCTTACCTTTCTGCACGATAATCTCCATGTGAATATGCCCAGGATGAACGATTCAGTTCTTGTCGTCTCTCAGGGAACTGTTGACGAGGCGGTTCAGCCTATTGCAGCAGCAGCTATTGGCGGAGGTGCTAACGACCACGATAGTCTAATTGGCAGAATCATCAACTCGTACGCAGATAGCCTGAGAAAGGAGCGGATCATGTTTTGTGTGTTCCTCGGTCTCTGGGGACTGGTCGTACTCATGGGCATCGGTGTCATTCTTTGGCATTCTCATGGCCGTCGGATCGTGGAGAATCGGAGGAAACGGAGGTGGATGAATCAAAAGAGTCAAGGCCTTGGTAGTCTGAGTGTGTCTTCGAGAGATATCGGAACGAGTTCGGTTGGGAATATGAAGGGTCATTTCTCACCTACGAGTGAACATCCTTCGTTTATTGATATCAAACCCGATCCAGGGGAGAGTTGGGATATTCACTCCACCGAAAACCAATCAAAGCATACAGTCGAGCAAAAAAAGGGATTTATGGCCCTCGCCAAGGAGAAGATAATACCTCGCAAGGCCCCTCCTCCTTTCATTCCAGCGGAACAGAAACGCCAAACAACTTGGTTTGACAAGATGATTACTGTTCTTGGTAGGAAGGGACAACAAGGGACCTCCACAGAGCGGCGTAGCATTGGAAAGCCGGAGCTGAAATCAACGAGCTTTGATTTCGTAGATGTACCTCGGGAAGGCGAGAACGAATCTTTAATTACTGCCATTGATGAACCGCGTTGGTCGAAATCCACCACACGGGCTCCATTTTTAACCAGCGGCTTGAATAAGTCAGTCACATTCAATCCCTCTGCGATCCCCAGGCTCTCCCGGTCTGGTCACCCTCCTATTTCTCCTCCTCAACATCTTCAACCCAAACATGTCAGCAGCACTGAAAACAGACACGGTGAAGATGGCCTTTCTAGTCAGTCCCAGGTCCGACTGCAGCAGCCTTTGGTTCCCATTCCGCCTTACTATGGATTTGAGAACGGAGATTCCAGATATCCTGCGCCTTTGAATCGAGGATCTCCTGGTCTCCCCAGAAAAATCCTCGATGCCCAACAACATCGTCGATCGGTTAGTTTCCCCTCCATGAAACGAGGGAAAATGGCTGGCGTTGGCACAGGAGCTAATATTGCGCCGCCAAGTGTAGCAGGGAGTTTGGAGAGATTACTTACTGGGTCTTATGCTTGCCAGTCAGGCACGTTTGATAACATGTTCATCTCTCCTTTTGACGACGAACATAGAGTGAAGATTGATCGGCCTGTCATGACACGAGAGAGTATACCGACAAATCCTTTTGAGGGTATTGCAGTGTGAGCTACCCATTGAATGGCTGATGTAGGGTACTGTACTGCTTCATCTAATTGTTTTATGTTGAGTTTTGGACATTCTTTCTCGTGAAGTATCCAGATTAGCGAGCATTTGTATTGTGCGGCTACCAATATCATGTAGCATATACACGACGACATTTACGATGACTCAATAGAGTAGATCACTCGGATGATGTCATTAGCATTTTGTGACATAATTCCTGTCCGCCTCCCGCCTGTCCTTTATAATTCAAGCTTTACCGCAAGCTGCAACAGACCATCCTATATCCTACATTACACAACATGCGTTTTACTCTTGCCTTCCTGATCTCTTTGCCATTTATCGTCAATGCCAGCCTCATTCCAGACTCACGCTCTGTCCCTGTCCCAGCTCCTACTCCCATCCCAATCTCATCTGGTGATTTCCCTCTGGATGTGAACCGTGGAGAACTCAAAGGGTTTCCTGGAAAAACCTCGCCTTTGGGGTCAAAACGTTCTCGAATTGAAAATCATCGTCGACAATTCCACAATGCGGATTTCGCTTCGTCTGGCTCGCCCCCTTCCTCCGATATTGATTCAGCGGCCGATGCTGATGAAGCTCGTGAATGACGCTTTGTCTACTAGCCAAGGCTGTTTTTATCTCTCTGTGATTGGGTTCTTGTGATTTGGAACTTTGTGTTTCTCGAGGAAGATTTGTGTTTGTGGCAATAAAATCTGTTGAATCGTATTTATGGCTTCTTTCTCTCTCTCTCAATCTTGGAGAGACTACACTCAGTTCTTTACGGCATGCTTGAGCTCAGTGAATTTCCCTTTTCGTCTATATCATTCCGTCCCAGACTGATAATTACATTATATTATATACCGAGCAAAAGCGTACGGCTTTCGTGGCTCAGTTGGTTAGAGCGCCGGTCTCATATTTCAATATGACGCAAGGAAGCTTGTGTAATCCGGAGATCACCAGTTCGACCCTGGTCGAGAGCATTTCTTTTGAACTTGTTTCTTACCCATCCCCAGCCTCTTGGTATTCTTGTCAATTGAAGAAAGTATCGAGAATATGCTTTTGCAGAGACTTCTTTCAGGTTCACTTTTTTGTCTCACCGATCAAAGGGATGTACAAGGATCCCCTTCTGCGACGTTAAGGAGTTTGCCGTCCAAATTCGAATATTGGGAATCCGCTTTCAAGTTCCCAGCTCTCTCTTTCCAGTCGCAGGGCGACAAATCTCTAGAGCATGAGAGGGCCTCGCAGCATTGCTGACAGCGTCAGTTCACTACAGAACGGGAGGTTCTCTACAACTGCGAGTGTCAGTACCTTCAGTCTCGGCACGGGTTACGCAGGGCTCTTAGTCGAGTCATGTAACGTGTCGCACACGGATAAAAGACCTTCAGGATTTGGGCATCAGTCATCGACTCGAGACATGGTCGAAAGATACGAGAGAATGTGTACTCCACCACCTGATGCGAATCGTTCAAGAAGAGGAAATGGAGAACAGGTTCACTCTAACTGTAGAGACGGCGGTCACGAAATGCTAATCAAGAAGGACAAGAATAAGTCTCCTCTTCGGCAGAGCATCCGCAATCTGCTGTCGACGCTCAAAAAAGGTGCAGGAAAATCGGGTGAAGCTATCAGCGCTGCCAAAGGTAAAGGTGTTCGCAAACATGGCACAGGTGAATTTGTCTTGGAATGTCCACCTCAAGTCCCTGAGAAAGACAGCGTTACTGGTGAACATCCGGCTTTTCCCAGCAAACCAAGTAGAGAACAAGTAACAGAGCTACAGCACCGACTGCCTATGGATAAAGTTCTTGACATCAACCATGACAAAGCTGATTTTTCTGGGCCAATCTGGTACTTGTCTAAGGACGGGACGGCGGTAGCGTGGAATCTATGTAATGGTGTCATTGAAGGCAGAAAGCTGAGCGTCACTTGGTTTAGTCACAACGATTCTAACCATCGTGTTCTGGAGGTGGACCTAAGTCGATGTATCGATGTGCAGTCTCTCACGAATAGTGATATGAATCAAGAAGATCTGGAGCTATTGAATGAGCGAGAAGAAACACGCAGGCTCAAGGTAATCGAGCTGGTCTCGCGAAGTCGCCAGACGGACAGATTTGCGGTGCGAAATTTTGGTGAAAGAGCTGCATGGGTTACTGCTCTTTGGTGAGGAAGACAAAAACCACCCTGTTCCAGACAATATCGTTGATCTTTGGTAATAGGGACTCAATCCTGCCAACAGCTACGACTACAAAAGGCAGCTTTGGATCTTTTAAAGAGATAATACGCCAGCCTCAAACTGAAAGACGGCCACACGTTGCTCGTACGATGACTATGCTTGCCGCTCCCAAACAAATAACGATGGGTATACACAGGGAGAGGACCCTTCCACCTCTTCCACCTCAAACACCACGCATGTTGCCGCCCTTGAAGATCCCTCCTACCTCTTTGATCTCGAAAGTCGATATCATGCCGAGAATTGACTCAGCACGGACTCCATCGCCCAGCGTATACTCTCCAGGGCCTCCACCGCCCCCAGGCCTGCCAAGTCCGGCAACGAGTCCTTCAGTCACTGACCTTGGTCGCCGTTACATGGTCAAACAACGCTTAGCCGAGCTGGAGAAAGATCAGTCTTTCCAGAGCCCATCTCCAAAGCGAACTAGCGGGTCCCTGTCGCCTTTCTCCCCGGTTGGCACAGCTGGAACGGGCAGAAGCGGATTTCTGAGTGTTTTGACATCAGAAGAAGAAGTTGAACCTGATGGCATTGAAAAGCACATACCTTTTGAGCATTTGAGAGAGAGCAAGTTTCTTCCTGACCTAGGAGTTTGGAGTAGGAAGGTGGAGGATAAGACACCCGAACGACCGGCAATAGAACGTCATGAGAGTACTCGCTCAGAACTCCCCTATGTAAACGACGACGACCCTCCAGACGATGACCGATCTACCACAAATGGTCATCTCAAGACCATTTCAGACGATCTCTCTGCCATTAAAGATTCCATAGGTTCGGGAAAGAGAGGGAAGACGCTTCACCAAGTATTGCTTGAGGTCGATGATCGCTCACACTCAACGAAACGAAGGGTGGAAGAACTGGTGCAGAAATTTGAATGTCTGCAAACAACATCATCTCCATCATCATCCTGCAGAGAAACAAGAGAAGTTTTGGACGCTACTCGAGTCGACTTGTCTAGGAAAATAGACGAACTTGTGAAAAGTCTCGGGAACATTGACAGAACCCCGAAGGACACTGAAATTGAGATCAGTTCATCACTTCTTTATTCTTCGGTGGCGACTAAAACTGACGTCAGTACCCTGAAGGAGCATCTAGACGAGAGACTTTCAGCACAAATGACTTCCCTTATTGGCCAAGTTTCTGTTCTGGACTCTGCCAGCCTTTCCGAGGTACGCTTCAATCTGCACTCTCCCTAAAAAACTTCAATTGTTGAAAATTAAAATAGCTTTCGAAGATCAGAGCACTGATCCAAAGTGACGATGGACAACGTGCTTTGCAGATTCGACAGCAGGCAGATAATGTCCGATATTTGAATGAACTCAATTCAGTGTGTGATTTTTTCTGTCGATTAATGAGGTCTGGTACCATTCATTGTCAAGTGGCTCGAAAAATTTGTCAGGAATGGGACAGCACAAATCAATGGTTTGGCCATAAACGTAGAACGGCTGTGCAGGGATTTGGGCTCGGAGCCTGAATCTTCACGAAGTAGTATATTGAACGATATCTACACGGTACTACTGGAACTCAGGAGTCGAAATGATCCTTCAACGTTGCAGTATTCAGTTGACAAACTTGCAGAAGTAATCAATGCAAGCTCACAGAACACAATGAGTGAGTCGTTCCATTTGTTTTAAGGTTTAATTCCGGAGGTTGTGCATAGGCGTTCAAGCGTTGGCGAATTTTATGGAGCATCAAAGACAAGATCAAGAAACATTCCTGCGAGCTTTCACCGCTGGTTGGTAGAACTTTGTATCTGTCTGGATATAGTGCTCACAAACGCAGAGATATCAGGCGAGATCAAGGGTGAACGGCTGCGATTTGTCGAAGCGATGAAAGAGGCAACCGTGATCAATGTCCAAAGTGAGTCCTCGACAGCGATGGAGCAGCCTTGTCCACTTAAAACTATTCACAGTGCAAGTGGATCAGTTGAAAAGGGAGTTAACCAGACAGATTGTGACAGCCTCCCAAGATCTTGGGCGCCTGGAGTCTGAAAAACGAGAGGTGGAGACAAAAATTGCAAATCTACATGCTTTTCATGCCAATCAGAAGCGGAATTATGGACAGGTGAGTGCCTCTTAATTTCTCAGAACTCCTGAGTTGATGGACTTTAAAACTTTCTCAGTCCACCCCTTTAACTGTAACTGCCAATCGGCAGACATATCGCCCACTTTCTAGACAACCGCAATACACAGCATATAATCAAAACCGTCCATTGCCTAATCCATACTAAAGATTTTATCTAAATTTATTGAGGGTGATGAGACAGCAATTAGGACAGCAATTAGGACAGGAGTTAGGACAGGAGTTAGGACAGCAATTAAGACAAAAGTTCGTGAACAAAAGTACGTAGATAGCATATAGATACACGTTGATTCAGGAAGATTTCTCGCGTTTCATTTTCATGTGAGTAACGTCAATGTAGCGGGCTGTAGCTGCGATTCGAAAATTTGTTGGTACGACCGTGTGCCTAAGTATATCATATCAACTTTGCAGGCATAAGCTCGTAGAGAGAGAATGTACTCATAAAATTGTTGAACTCCTGAGCCGTCCATTGCAAGAACGTCACCCTGTGCGATATTTCACTTGCAATTCTCTTTATAACTGAACAAGACTTACATGACGAAGAATAACCGAGATTGCGATATTGCGTTGGGTTCCTGGGGCCGCATGTCTCGCCAACAGCCGGAAGTGCATCAAAGCTGGGGACCCAAGGGACAGACCAGCAACCAGTGGGCCCAGGCCAACTTCATCATCTGTGTGGAACTACAAAGCGGCAATGCATCAGATTCTGGACAACTATCCTGTGGAGAAGCGTACCGCCATTCTCTGTCGCTCCATATACGCAGCACTAGAGCCAATTGAAGTGAGAAAGGTCACATACACGGTTCGATTAGTAACGGGAATAATTACCTGAGAACTTCGTTAAAGTTTGCATCTTTACCAAGTACTTGCTTGACCCGGGCTTCAATGAGTTTACGCGCTCTCACAATAGCGCCGGGTACTTGGTCGAAGGGGAGAGTATTTTCCGTCCCGCCAACGTACTATCAAGCATAAGTGAAATAATCTTCATGAAGATTACGGTTTACCTGGTAAGGCACACCAGCTAGCCACGTGACGAGATTAGTATTTAACTAGTGAAACGGTAGGTCGCTCACCGTTCTGTGAAAAATAGTTTGTCAAGAGTGCACCGCGACCTGTAAGAGGGTCAGAGGGGCAACTATACGCGGAGATTTGAACTACATTTGTGCTAGAAGTGCTTTAGACGACCTCTTCCTGAAGGTTTGTGATACTCACAGCTCTCAAAGGCCATCTCCGGAAGGGTAATTTGCCTGTTGAGGCTTGCATTTGATAGTCTCCGAAAATTGCGTCCGCTTCCTGATTGAAGCGTAAATGTCCAGTCTTAATGTGATGAATTTGGCCACTTAGTAGTGAATTCATCTCAGTGCCTATGGTTTTATACGTGGGTTGTCCTTACCGAGATCCTGGGAGCTGGTAAGTAAAGCATTGTATGATATCTCCAGGCACGAGCTCAAAGGTTTTCACTGGTAGCTTCACTATCCCTATACATCGATAGAAGGAATGAACAATTGCTTGAAAGAACAGACACTCGCCTTACCTGAATTCTCTGCAATATAATACTGTTGATAGGGTACGGGAAGTGTCAGGTACAAGAACTCTATCGCAGGTCGTACTTTTCCTTCAACTGAAAGTATAGCCTATATGATTATTAAGCGATTCGTAGCGAAATGAAGCATGTAAGAGAATTTATTCACTTTGCAGTGCATGCATTCCCAATGTTCCCATTTGAACCTGATAATCGAATCAGCGCCTGGCAACACCATGATAATCACGATGGGACCAACCGACAAGACAAACGTCCACATTTCCTACAGTGCCAACCCCTAGTATATGCGTAGTCAGTCGTGGGCCCCAGGGATTTGGGGAGGGGTGGTTCAGGCTCTAGCTTCTCTGTTGGAATAGCCAAAGAATGACTGGGTGCAAGCTTGAGAAACTTCGGATTGTAATTAAGTTCTTCCTCTATGACAATGCCGTCCGCATTTCGCCAAAACCAGTTGCACTCTGGATCCAGGCAGGTCCATGTAAGAGTATAAATGCGAGGCGAGGCCCGATTACATGCTCTGCAAGTTGTCGAGATATCCTCAATATGCTCGAATTCGACAGGGCTGTCTGTAATGTCAGCGCAAGTTGATTCGAAATGACAAAGAACAAAAATGACCTTTGGTCTATCTGGAAATCCATGTCCATATCTTCCTCAGGGGCCCCAAGTAGTCTATTTTCTTGGAGGAATTGATCGATGGGTCTATCAGACACCAGCCACCATGGCTCTCCCTGTTCAAATGTTCTGAGTATATACCATACATCGAAGGTGGAACGCACCTGGCTTTCACACCATTGGAATGCAAACTTATAACGAACAACGCGACCCTGTTCATTGTCCGCTGGCTGATATTCCGCTGATATTATGAGGCAGATCAGTTTTTCCATTCAGGAAAATTGGACGTGCTTCTCACCCCAGGCATGCACAATAGTGTAGAAGCCAAGAACAGCATATGTAACGCCTTTGGACCCAAGATCATACGGGAAGAGCGCGTATTTGTCATCTATGAGGAGAACAAGAGGACGTCGAGAACGGAAGTTTGAGAGTAATGCTTGAACAGATCTATCCTTTGCGAGTTGATCTTCCGCCTCTTGCGTGACACTTTGCCCATGGTGAGTATGTGTGCTCTGCGCCTTTCCGCCACTAAAAATTTTCGTGAGTAAAGACCATACGAGTGAATGTGATATTTACCCATGAGAGATAATAAGTTTTCCATTATATTCGAATTTATCACGTCTATCAGAAAGTTAGCCTGAAGAATAACAAGATCGTCTTTGAGCTCCAACCTTGCAGAAAATGCGCTAAGAAGGTATCCTCTAGCAATATTACGGGCGTGATAAACGCCCCCTTGATAACTTCGAAACCAATCGAAGGACTCGCAAACTTCTTGGCGAGACTGTCACAAAAAATGAGCTCATCTTGCAAGAGGTGGACGATAATGATAATTACCTGAGCCCAGATCGGAGGATAGTTGCAAAGAGGGGACTTGATAGAGGGCACTGGAGGAGTAGTTTCCTCACAGTATTCAATTCCTGTAACCTGGACGCTAGAGACTAATGCATCTTCCACCGGTTCCCGGAGCCAATTATGAAGGCCATTCAAGAGAGGCAACTCAGTTGCTTCACTGGGAGATTCATCGGTTGCCTTTTTGATAGTGGAAGTCTCTACGATAGGCGAAAAGATCTCAGGAACCGCATGTTCGATCGAAATTGACGGACCATCCGAATCTTTGCCGGAAACCGGTTCATGCTTGAAAGCAAGTTCTTGAGCGGTGGTGTCCGGGTTGGTATATTTATCTCGGGGTGAATCTTTGATCTTGGATGGTGTCGTTAGTATTGAACTGCCAGGGTGCTCGTCCGGCTGGGCTGTAATATTTGCAATCCTCCGCTTTGCTGCTGCCTTGTCATGTTTACCTTTCTTCCGAGGGGAGGAGATGGACCTAGTTTCGTCCTTCCAATCGGCTGCTCTTTGATGTGAATATGTATGGGACCCTTCACCTGGGCGATCATGAAATTGGTTACCCTTAGTTCTAGAAGGGCCCCCCGACGACACTGTGTTTGAAGATGTATGTAATGAGCGTTCAGAGCGTGAATACGGTTTTCTGAGGTCAGAGGATGAAATTGGGATAGGCATGGGCGACGAGGTATCAGCTCGTCTACTAAGGAGGTTGTTGGATTTTTCATCGACCTCAGTCCTTCGGCGTTTGTGTCCTGTATTCCTGTCCGTTCCTCTCTTCTCTACTTGTGCCTTTCGCTTCTCTGGTCTTGCTGTGGAAATTGGGGCTGCAGAAATCGGTTCGTCTGGAAATCCGAGTCGTCGCCACTCCTCCTTCACGAATTTTAAAGCTCTTTGTCTGTCGCTGTTGAAGAGGTTCCATTGAACCCTAGCAAAAAGCCGTAACATACGATCATTAACTTTGACTTCCTGAGCTTTGGTGAAATTCTTCCTTTTATTGAATGCTAAGTCAATCCAGTGTTGCAAAACATCCTAAACGTGGTCTTAGGGAACGATAAACGGCGAAACAGTTGGATAACAGACCTGGATTTTGGAAAAATGGAATGTATCAATCAGTGCTCTTAGTCGCTTTTCTTCTACTGCGGGAGTTGAAACCCTGTTTGCTTTCCAGCCTTCGAATATCTCTCGAAAATCTGTTTGTTTGATCAGAGAAGGGTCATCCCACGTTTTAAACTGTTTCATAACGCGAAAATCTAGAATGTATGCCATCAGAGTAGTAGTACCTCAGAAGAGCAAGAGTCAGGGAATTATAAAAGGTCAGCGCCACACGTAATTTGACCACCATTCAATTATTTGTTATGAACGGTCGTTAAAACAACTGCAAACAAGCTCAGCTTCTTCCACCCACATGGCAATCTCACAAGTATTTCAATAGAAAACGAGAGGAATTATTTCGAAAGAGCATGCTGTAATGCCTCATAAACCTCAGCCTCAATCCGTGCCTCCGCCTTATCAGCCTCAGAACCAGTCCCGGAAGTGACCTTGCTTGTCTCTGCGAGTCCCGCACGCACAGCCTGTTTGGTTGGTAAGAATTCAGTTTTGCAAAAAATCAATCATCTCACCTCAATAGAGAAATCCTCAAGTGAAGCACCCTCAATCGCGTTGATGGTAAGCTTGTTATTAGGATGCACAGTCGCGATTCCACCAGAAACTACATGTTCAAACGAATGCGTAAGTCTTGCAAATGTAAATTTAACCACATACTGAAGAATTTCTGAGAACCTGAGTTTTCGATGACCTCAACAACACCAGAACACAAAGGTTCGATCGATGGAACATGATTTGACAAGATACCCATGTCACCGGACTCGGCAGGAATGTTCACCTGAATAACATCTTGAGAGGAGAAAATAGTCTTGTTGAACCCCACCTCAGTGAACTCATTACAGTCATGAAAAATATCTGAGCACTCACCTTGTGGGGGAGGACCAGGGATAGTTTGAGTTTGTCGCTGACTTCAGCATAACCACGCCTTGCGAGTGTAAAACTAGTTGTTGCCTGGCGAGCAACAGAAAGGAAACGTAGTGAAGACATAGCTTTGGTCGTAATGGTCGTGCGTTTACGGAGTTACATCGGACTCTGCCGCTATATTTCACACGATATTTTGTAAATACATATAAATAGTTGAAGTAAATCAGAACCCAATAGAACCTGAATCCTTGCTTCCCCCAGTATAATCCTTGGGCAGAAGGGTTGGTTCCCGTCGGACTCCACGCTCACTGAACAATAAAGTAAGTACTTCCATTGTTCCAAATTGGGTTTACACTCACATTTCATCCACCGCAACCAACAGGTCATAATTAATTTCTTGTGAAACTACAGAATCAAATTCATAGCGTGGATGTGAACGCACGAAATTACGGATCCATGTAGCGGTAGTTTCCAGGGAGCCTATCGCATCGGTTTGAGGTGGGTTAGATGGTAAGAGCAAAGGGGCAAGAGCGCTGACCATTAGCCCGACGTCTCACTAGATCGAGGTATCGTTCAATTCTAGCCAAAGCTTCCGGCTCTATTTCTAAGGTATCAAGGTATGCGGAAACCAGGCGGAGAAGACCCGGAAAATTCTCTCCCTTCAAAATAGTTACTGAAGCGAAACATGGATTTCACAAGAGATAGGCACCTTCCCGTTCATTATTTCGTCTATAGTCATTTCTTCATACTCATCCTTGATGGGCACATTTAATTCTCCATTTATAGGAGGACCAGGAGGCGTGAAACAGTTGCCAAGTTTCTTCTGTTTAGGTATAGAGCCGTCCAGCGGCGATGAGCTTCCAGAACAGAGAGAATTGGCACCATTCGTAGCACTACGGTCGTGGGGATAGACGTCCTTACGAAAGTAGAATTTACGTGAACGTGTAGCATCTCTCAGCTGGGCCCGTTGCATGTTTTCATCGACCTTAAGAAAAATTTTCAGACTACAAATTCTCATGTAGTTCAAGACTCAAATACCTTTGAAATCGGCACATAGAAGTTAAGGTTAAAGTAAAGGATTGCACGCGAAAGAAGGACGACAAAGATGGCGAATGCAGCATTCTCGAAGTCTGTTAGCTGAACCTCCATGCTTCTGAATTCGACTCGCCATCCAATCGATGAATTTGGTGGAGGAGGTTTAAACCGCAGTGTTTGCCAATTGGTTGATTGGATATTCTTAGTCACATGTATTAGACTGACGGTGACTGGGATGAGAAGATCATACCTCAAAGTGGTCGCTGCTGGAGGTATCATCCTGTTCAATCGTTTCAGAGAAAATGACAAGAGGGTCACGAATGAAGAGATGTGCAATGTGTTTGGATAGCAGCTCGTCGAGTCCTGTTTTTTCGAAGTATATAAGTTGTCGGTGAAGCAATCAATCAAGACTATGCCGCACCGTGCTCCCTGAGCCTATCGTATATCTCCACATCAAAGGGAACCTCAGTGTCGTTGTATTCTGGGCGGTTCATCCACTCAGGGGAAAGGTAAAGGTCAACGCTGTCATAACGTGACTTTGGGATCCTGAACCGGTTGTTTTGTAGCTCCTATAGATGGTTGATCAAGAAGCAGCCCATAACAACATACTATCAGGACTAACTTTCAATCCTCGCTCTTCTTCTGTACGATCATCCACACTGCCAGCAATCACATTCCAGCGGCAATCAACATCTGCAAGATAGCCTCGCCAAACCGGACTCGCAGCCGTCAGAGCAAGCTGCGATATAGTTAATAGGTGGACGGAACGGACATTGACGAAACACACAAGGATAGGTCCAATTGGTATCAGACCGTCATATAATCGACGAGCATCCGTTACATTACAGGCTTGGAAAGTCAGCTGCAAACAACAACATCCCATGCCAAAACCCATCGCATCTAGATATATGTGATCCGGGAGAGCGGCACCACTTTTAGCCTCTTGTGGCTAGTCAGCGTGTGCCAGACTGTATTTAACCACATACCGAAATCTTCTGGGTAGATATTACGATCCCAGGGGATAGTAGGGTCGATGAACGGCTTAGGAGTCTTCTCATCAAAGAATATTGGCAGGTTGATGGCAACCTTGGATCCACGGCGAGTTCGTATATTTGCCGTCAGAGTGCTACGTTGAATCGTCAACCTTTTCATGATATATATGACAAACGAGGTGATTCAACATACGGGAAACGTGCATGAGGATTGGTTATCTGTTCGGGCAGGAAAAGACTGTGACTTGATACGGCATTGACAGGATCATAACCAGGCTCTGTGAACTGACCCGGAACACCGAGAAGAGGAAATGAGGTGAACGTCAGGGGGATTTCACTAGCCTTCAAATGTTTCCGGGCAAGAGTTCGCCTTAGCGGGAGTTATCTTGAGTTACATCTACCTTCAGTAAAGGCTACATACCGATATCGCATATTGCTTTCGACAGACAGCAAGTCAGGTATCGAGCCAGTGTATGGGGACCCAGGTGTTGACTCTAACATGTAACGGCCGTACTCAGGGTGGAATTTTGGAACCGATACGCTGCAGGGACGAAGTTATAAATATAATGATATATTTTCACGGAACACACTTCTCTGGACAATCTGCACAGATGTCATCGACTATTCCATTGAGCTTTGCAAGAATTTCAGTTTGACGCAGGGAAAGCTTGGCGCTCTTCTCCTTGTTGTCAAGAGAAATGACCATGTATTCGAGCTCGGGGCATGTCAACTTCAAGTGAAGAGATTGTAAACATAGTGTACCTCGTCTCCCCACAACAGCTCATCACCATGCCTATCCTTGAGGCGGTCCCAGATGTGCAGAAACTGGGTGATGCCATGATTGCGCACATGGTCCACATACTTGAGGGTGTCAGCCCATGCGAAGGGAGTTCCGAGGAAGAGCAGGCCCATGGGCACAGCTTGGTCCGTTCACTTCGAGATCGATGAGCAGTTTTCAGAAAGTAAATGGCTTTGTCATGGACAGTTTTTATCTCCGATCTCACGAAAACTGAGTCAGCTCATCTGTGCCACAAATCACGTCATGGCCTCTAAATTATTCTATTTCAGTCACAGATCTATATCATAAAAAATTAACTATTTGCTCCATTCGTAGCCCACTTCAAGCATATCTTGAGCGCAAGGAGAATATGGCGGAGCGACCGTGTCCAAGCTTCCTCTTGATTGAATTGTAGCTTGACCGAGACATCACCTATTCGATCCTTGGTAATCCTGCATGAAAGACCATTAATGAAATCCCAGTCTCTCGGGGAGCAGAACCAAGCTCACTGGTGAGGAAATTCAACATTGGTATCTTGCAATTTGATATAGTCAATGAGATGTTTCAAGCAGTCAAGGAATGCCACCATCGCAAAGTCGAATCGACGATTGTGCAACAAGCGACCAAAGTGCAAATCTCCCGATCCATACAGTTCATATGTTGCCTTATCACCGATGGTTTTTTCTATGCGGGAAAACGAGCCCATCGGAACCAGGCGATAACTTTCTGGTGGTAAGCAACGACGTTCCCTAGTCGATTGTTAGCGTACTTTGAAAATGTATAGTCCAGCTTCCTGGTAATGGTATACAATAATAATAGTGCTTGGCCCCAAGCGGCGTTGATCTCTGCCCATTCAACCTGGCAAGTGCAATTGAGCGTATCGGGTGCTCGTCAATCAGAGTCCCACTCACGGGCACCCCAGGTACACGTCCAAGGCGTAATCCATTGATGGTCCCGAATACGCCGTCATGGCCAATGCAAAACGCATCATTGTAGACATTTGTCCGCTCAAGCTTCTCCAAAGTGGCAACGTCCGCGGCGTATGCGGCCCTAAGCGAAGCCAGTTGTGCAGTCTGATGTTCAGATAGGAGGAGCTGGTCATTATGTTGTCTCCAGAACCTGCAATCGAGAGGGATAACGAAAGAACAAGACAGATACAGAAATGCCGGCTCACTCGGCCTCCTCAGCCTCAAGCGCTTTCTCGTCCAACTCCAATAAACGCATCTCCTCATCAAGTTCTTCTCGTTCTCTTTCCGCCTCTTTCAACTGGTCGATGGCAAGCCGTTCCTCGCTCTTCAGTCGCTCTATCTTCTTTTCTGCTTCCTCTTTTGTGAGACCCTGTACCTCACGGTCCTTTTTACGGTCCTTTTCCTTTCTGATTTCTTTCTCGAAGGCGATATATCCATCTCGTTCTTTCTTTGTTTCTTCTAGCTGACGGTTAAGAGTTTTGAGTAGGATTTGTGTGCACTCAGCACAAAGCGGATGATCAATATCTGTCCTCGTGGACAGGAGAGTGAATAGCCGTGCTGCTGACCGTAGATGATGTGATAAAGGTGAGGGGGATGTTTGATCAGACTCGCATTGTGAAGTTGGAGGGTTAGATATTTCCCGAGGCGCTAAGGCTGGCTTCCTAAATCGTGTCTGTGCCACAGGAGTTGGGGGAATGTGGCGTATGACACTATCCTGGAGTAGCACGAACGACTCATTGGATGGGATATTGGCGGTACGCTCTGACAGTTTACCCTGGGCACGCAGAGACAATTTCGATTTATTCACGTCCTGAGAGCCGAATCCAGCACCTGCCGAGCGTTCCCAAACTGCCTTGACATATGGAGAGGCTGGGAGCTGGGCAAGCTTTTGTTCATTGGTCAAATGTCGCGAGTGTTGAGTTGGAGAAACCGGTAGAGAAGCAACAACTGTATCATAGGCAGATGGTGCAAGGTCTATCAAGGATGCATCCGGCTAACGTCATAAATCAACGGCAAAATACAGCCTAATAAGCAAAAAATATATACTTGCAGCGGCTCTTTACATTGTTGGCATACCAAACTGAAGCTCATCGCAGCTAGTAGATATGTGGTTGGATGTGGATGTTTGTTTAACCACATTTGGATTAGACTCAGAAACTATTCAAAGTGTCACTTCTCGGTCTCTTCCATTTCATCTACGGTTGCCTGTACAATGCGATCGCCTCTGCTGCACAATGAAAGCAACACCATTAAATTGAACAGTCCGTGAGCTGTTCGTAGCCTGGTCGAAAACGCACAAGTTTTGTTACCCGCATTCTGCGTGGCGATCAGACTGTAAACCCATAACACATGTTCAGCACGTCCTCGAGGATTCAAAAAGCCGGATGTCCGGCAGCCTGACAGCCTCCAGCTCATTAGCACTGCAATCCTCCTAGGTATGCTTACTCTTTGATTTATCCATCGTGTGTATTCACTATTGGCCAAATCTCTAGTATGTCCACTCGTGCTTTCGCTTTCATCATTGGCATCGACCACTACAAATCTGGCAACATCTGGAATCTTCATTCCTGTATTGACGACGCCAGACTTATCCGTTCGTGGTTGGTCAACGGCCTTCACGTTCCCGATGATCAGATTTGCATGCTGCTGGACAGTCAAGCAACCAAACACAACATTGAGAATCGCTTCATGTCGCATTTGACAAACAACCGTTTTATTGAGAAAGGCGATGCTATCGTGATCTATTTCGCTGGCCATGGCAGCACTGTACCTGCACCCAAAGACTGGTTTCCTCCCAACACTGTCAAACGAAGTGGGTTTGCCGAGGTTCTCTGCACACATGATTATGAAACAAAATCGACTCATGGCCGCGTAGCGGGTATTTCGGACAGGTCACTATGCTCCATGCTTTCTGAGCTGTCTCAAGTCAAAGGCAACAATATCACCCTAATTCTCGATACATGTTTTTCTCCACGGGGGGCCATTGCAAGTCGAGGGTTTACTCGTTGGGCGCCAACGACTAAGGTCACTCCTGGTGACCTAGATCATTGTCTCTGGCCCGGCGCCCGTGGGAAGTTGTACGACTCGCCTTATAGCATTCTTGCTCCTCAGAAGAGCCACATCTGCCTTGCAGCATGTGAGAATGGAAGCCAAGCAATTGAGGGGAAAAATGGAGGAAGATTGACACACCAATTATTGGAGCTGGTGTCCTCCTTGTCGCTTCATCGCACCTCTTACAATCACCTCCTGGATCGACTCCAACAGAGAATGCCTCCTATGCAGCAACCCGTTTGTCACGGTTTTCATAGAGATCGCATCCTCTTCAATGGTGTGCCCTTCACCACCAACGCCCATTTCCTTCAGGCCACCCTTAACGATCATGATGAACGTCTCAAGGTAGAAGCTGGTCTTATACATGGGCTAGTCGAAGGAAGCGAACTGTCGCTACACCTCCACAACTACCGCTGCTCCAGTAATCCAATACTCTGTACCATCATTGTTGAAGAACTCCATCCTACCTGGTGCTTCGCACGGACATCGAAGTCGAGAGTGTCACTCCCAAAGACCTGCTGGGCAAGGATCGTGGGATGGAATAATAGACGCCCTTTCCGTGTCAATCTCAAGGCGACTTTGACATCCTTTATTCGGATGTGGAAGTTCAAACGAACATTCAACGCCGAAAGTGCACCAACATCAAGATCGGGTCTCAGCATTCTGCGGGTCCGGAAGACTGCTCAGGCTGATATCTCTCTAACTCTTGGGCGCCATTCTGTTACAGTAGAAAGGCATGATGATGTTATTGCCACCAATCATCGTCATGTTGTTAAAATTGAGAAGCGCACAGGAGATGAAGTCCTCGCTGACGCTGCCCGCTTCCACCTTCATCTCCACCGCTCCAATCCTCTGGCTCCCTTCAAAGATCTTGTTTCGATGAAGCTCTACCGCCTTCATCCTGAACGTTGGACAAAGATGGGAGGCAACTTGTTCCAGAATGGCAAAGCAGTCATTCCCTATGAACAAGGGGCTATCTTCAGCATTTTCTTATATAACAGATCTGATGTCGATCTATGGCCTTACCTTGCGTACATGGATCCCAACTGTTATGGGATAACTATGCTCTACAATTCAGACCCTGCCGCATCTCCACCACCTCTACCGAAGAAAGGTCACCTCGAGATTGGATCTGGAAAGCCCGGCTCAGAGGCATTGTCATTCACTCTCCCTGATTACGAGCATCTTGACTCGGGTTTTCTCAAACTTTTCCTTTCCCCAACCCCCATCGCAATGGGGATGATTGAACAAGGACCTTCCCTTGCATGGACAAGCTCCGTTGAATTGGAGAGCGTGCCAGCGTCACCTATGGACTTTGATTCTGAGAAAGGGAATCAGATGTGGGACACGGCACTGGCTTCCATCGTCTTCTTGAGGCAGAACGATGGCTAGGATATTTCCAGCTTTCATGGTTACCTTAAATTTTACTACTTACCATAACTATAATACTTATGCGCCTTGTTCTTACTTGAATTGAAATGAGTAGCGTAGCGCATTATGTAGATTTTAATTCTTTCATCCAGCGATGTATCGCCTCCAGTCAAGTAGCTTCCGATCGGAACCCCGTAGGCATACGGAAATAGTGCACATCCTCGGTATACCTCGAACCTTGAGTTAATTCTCTGAAAAATAGTACACTTCGTGTCTCTCTCTTGGGATATCAAAGTTGGGATGGTCAATCCCGAGATCTTGGCTCAATATAAGTATAAGAAGGTATACACGAAATTGAAGATGTGACAGGTTTGATCGGATCAACGCCTGTGGAGAGTTCAGTCACGTGACGAAAGCTGAAAGCGCACTCAGAACGTGACTCGAAACCACTCTTGACCTATCCAGATCTATATTTTGTTGTGGGCGCAAATTTTGAAAGGGTTTCCCCTTAATGCCAGATGTGTCAAGTCACCACCAAGATCCACTGCAATCACAAGAAACAGCCAGCCTCGTCCTGCGTCTAGCAGGCCCATCATCTGGCAAAGCAGGGTCCGTGATGTGAAGCTGTGAAGCTATGCCTGAAATATTGATCATAAACTACTCTTAGGCTCGCCATAGACCAGTCCGAGATTAACCAAATTATTGCGGATGTTTCTAAAGGGTCAAAATTCTATGAGGTAGGTATCAAGAATTTGTAATCCAGATTTCTACCTCATGTACTCTACAGAATGAGAAGACAAAGGACAAGGAACTCACAGAGCGGATTCACAAGATTCTCAAGACACGGGATGAAATAATTGGAAGTTCAGATATTTGTCAGTAGCATGGTTTCTGATAATCCTCATGATCGCTTTTACTTACATTCTATCTGCAGCTAAAGTGGAAGCAGACGTAGACCGTTTGGTATGATGGAAATAACGATAATTTACGGAAGGCTGACAGTCATTTCTTTCGTTTGCCTCCATATCCACCCAGATTGTAGACTTGGAGTCACAGCGGGACCTTAGTCAAATCATTGTTCACGTGGATATGGACGCTTTCTACGCTGTGAGTCCAAAATCTATTTTGTTGTGTTTTTAGGAGGCTAAACAAAGAGAAGAGCGTCGAGATATTGAATAATCCAGAACTAGCCGGTAAACCATTTGGAGTGCGCCCCCTTTACAGCCTTAGGAGCCACCGACCAGTACCTGATCGTGCTAACAGGTTGGCCGTGGAGTCCTCACGACCGCCTCTTACGAGGCCAGAAAGTATGGAGTGCGATCAGGCATGGCAGGTAAATGGCTTAGACATCCAGATTCCAAGGTCTTTATTGAACCGATCCTGAGGTTTCGTCGCAAAGAAGCTCTGCCCTGATCTCATTTTTGTCTCCAATCATTTTTCCAGATATATGGAAATGTCGAACCAGATTATGTCCATTTTCAAGCGTTACGATTCAACCATGCTTCCTGCGGGGTGCGATGAGGGGTACCTCAAGTATGTGCTTTTTTGTTTGGGTGACAGTTTATGACACTAGTTTAGTATTACAGCATATTGTAAGGAGCACTCAATTTCGGCAGAAGACTGCGTGCAAGAGATGCGCCAGATTGTTTTTGAGCAGACCAAATTAACAGTGAGTGCAGGCATTGCACCTAACAAGGTTGGTCTTTTATTTTGTGATTCCAGTACTAAGTTCGACCTGTAACTTCTAGATGCTT
>Ga0157357_1000128_pt1 | contig 30007 bp, 16 predicted proteins | sample AttcapACBM1_FD_111485 | JGI IMG/M metagenome (GOLD analysis project Ga0157357, IMG submission 111485) | Fungus gardens microbial communities from leaf cutter ant in Botucatu, State of Sao Paulo, Brazil - Atta capiguara ACBM1 | ecosystem: Host-associated > Fungi > Mycelium > Unclassified ... | reverse complement strand
ATCAGGCTAGCTACTACAAAGGGTTCACCAGCCTTAAATACATAAAATAATAAAAGGAGTAACTAAAACAGATCTCCGAGCAAGTGTTTCATTAGTGAAACACTATATAGGAGTTCAGACTTGGAGAGAGGAAAACTCCATGTAAAATCTGAGTAAATTTGCGGAGTTTGAAGGAGATAATTAGGCAATGGATACAGATGAATATGACCATGAATTTTAACTCAAATAAAGTGAAATAACCGTGGACTTTTGGTGGAATTAAGTTCATTATAAAGTACCAAACTACCGACGGAGTTTTGGACATGAATAAGACCAAATATCCATGGGGATTTGATGTCGTATTGAAGTTAAACATGTCTTGGACATGTTTCAGAGTTTGGGATATGATATCCTTCCAAACTCCTGTCATCTGAAAGTTATGACCACATGATGTATAAGCTAGGTATAACATTATTCATTGAAGCTAAGATTGAATTATCCACATAGTACTACTTCCAATTCTTTCTGCCTCTTAACTTGCTAAGTTATCCTTCTGTCTCTGTCTTTCATGCTATCACTACAGATAATTCTGGCAAATGTAAACCATCTTTAACAGTATTATAGTTCTATATTTCTCCTAGCATTCTTGGCTACTCAGTAACTAAGCAAGCAGTTTGCCAATCTAGCTATACTATTGGTTATACTACTCTATTGTTCCAAATATCTAATAGAAGTAACACCAATTCATGTCTTCTCAGAGAATTCCAAAAAGCACTGAAAACTCATCTGAAATTGTTCTAGCAGATACTAATTCCAACTGGGTTGATGCATGCAAGATGGAGCAACCCCTATCTCCTTCTACACTAGCTGTGCCTCAGTAAATCTCCCAGTTCATAGATCTTCTGATCAAAGCTCTTAGAAAACTAGTAGCTAACCTTATGCCAGCAGTAAACTTTGGTTACTAGAACCTAGATACCAAACATCTTTGATAGAACAAATCTAGAAAAGTTAAACAACTTTTTGTTCCAATACCAACTCCATTTCCATACTAATCCTGTCCAGTTCACTACTAATACCACAAAGGTAAACTTTGCAATGATTTACCTAACAGAAGTAGTGCAAGACTGGTTTGAAATCAGATTGAACCAGGAAGAACAGGAAATCTACCAAGATTGGCTTAAAGACTGGTTATGATTCACAGAAGAGCTTTACCATCATTTTAGCTCATTCAATCCTATTAGAGATACTACCATTACACTTGACAACCTGTAAATGAAACCCAGCAATAAGACTATTACTTATAGTATTGAATTTATGAGATATATATCCTAATTGGGTTGAGGAGACAACATTCTATACTACTAATACTATCAAGGTCTTTTAAACCAATTACAAGATCTCATATATATGAAGAAAAAAGGAAAGCTATCTACTTTTTAGGCAATATACTCTCTGGTCATAGTTATCGACAACCATCACTGGAAAAGAGAAAGAGAATACAATCATACATGGAACTTCCCATTTATATCTTAATCTCTAATCCTGATATTTGCCCTACTCAACAAACCAAATCCAGATAAAAAGCTCTTAAACCTTTTTCTCTGAATCAACATATCCAGTTAACTCAGAATTGATAGAAAACTCACTACAAATGAACAAAAAAGGTGTGTAGACAATAATTTATGTATATACTATATGTTATGATACAATAAAGTATAGACAGACTTTGATAAGATATAGATAGAACAGTAGTATATTATTAGTCTACAACAAGAGAAGGCACATGACATTATGTCATAGGGCTTAGAGCAGTCTAGAAGAGTCTAGAGAAGTCAGGAAGAGTCTGGACAATGACATTAAGGAGCATGTTAACTGCATTGCTATCTCATAGTGTACACATGGTACACTCATGGATGATGCATGGACTTTAGAGTAGGTGTATGCAGTAGAAGCATAGTTATAGCACAGACCACATGTAATAGTACATATAGGGTAGCAATCTAGCAGAGACTCCTGGTTGAGTTCTCTTGTGATTCTTACATCAATAGCCTACTGAGAGCTTTACTTGCTTGTGTGATTATTGGACTTTGTGTCTAGTGGTTGCCACAACACTATAGTGACAAAAGTCACAAAGTCAAGATCTTCTCCCTATATCCATCTAAAACTACTAGGTTTCAAGCCAGATGTATAAAAGCTATGTTTCTTATTTCAGAAACAGTCCCAACTACTCAGGTGGAAAACTGAAATGTGGTCTCACAAACTTTGCACAGAATGTAGGCTGAATTGATCTTGTCCTATACAACTAAAAGTTCTATCTATCTCAATACTGCTGTTCTTTTTAACCCAAATTCACTTGCCCTATTTGTTATGATCAATACCTCATGGTATACAGGTGGTTGCTTTATGGACAACAGATGTTGGGGTTACTTCTCTATGACTCAATGATTGGCTGTACCATATGTTAACAATGTGTAGGATCAGTCAGCACCTCATGTACTAGTAGAGACATCCTTATATTTTCTGACTTATTTCCTTATTACTAACATATGTATTCCTTATGGTCTTTAGGTATATATAGCTGTAGATACTATCCTGTATCCTTACACTTTACCAATTGATCATCTTCCCTTTCTTTACTCAAGTCTTTGCCTGAGTTGCAACCTAAGCTAAGCTTAAGGTTGTAACACTATCTCTTATATTACCACTAGTCTGCAAGTCAGACCATATCCAAAATCCAATCTTCTGTGCCCTTATAGACTTTGGATCCATATATTGCTTCATTAACACTGCATTCATACTAAAGCATAATATCTTCACAAAACTGACTTTACCTGTAGAATTAAATTATTTAACAGATCATCAAACAACATTATTACCAAAACCACTTTCCTACCTGTTATATTTCCATCCAGAAACTGAATGATATTGAACATATACATCACTCTGCTCAACTCCCATTGCTCATTAGTTCTCAGATATAACTAGCTCATCTAATACAATTCAATGATTGACTAGACTATGGGGTCTATTACTTTCCAATCAGACTTGTGAAAAAAGACCAATCTCTCCAAGACCTTCTTAGTACCTACTACTCTCAAAGAACCTCTGCCTAGCATCTCTAACCTCAGTCTCAAATCTGCAATCTTTTTCTGTCCATACCAAAGCAGAGACCCTGGCTCTGTATCATCTATATGACTTATAGATCAAGTTAGAAAATGGAGAAAAACCATCTATTAGAACTATTTATTCACCACTGAACAAGAGGTACTCAAGGAGTTCATCAGTGAAAATCTGAATACTAGATTTATACACCTCACTTTCTCTTCTCACAGAGCGCTAGTGCTTTTTATAAAGAAGAAAGACAGCTTTTTTTGTCTATGTGTTGACTTTCAAGGACTCAACTGCATTACACAGAAAGATAGATATCTGCTTCCTTTAATATCTGACCTTCTTAACTCACCTTAAAAAGCATGTGTCTATACAAAAATCAATCTTCATTATGTATATCACCTGGTACATATCATGGAAGAGGATGAATGAAAGACAATCTTCTATACTTGCTACAGGTCCTTCAAATAGATAGTCAGATAGTCATGCCTTTCAGTCTAACTAATACCCTTATAGCCTTCCAACAGTTTATAAACAACATTTTCTCAGATCTCCTTGATGTTTGTATAGTAGTTTACCTCAATGACATCCTTATCTATTTAGACAACATATTCCAGTATAAAGATCACATTAAAACAGTGTTGTGCTGACTCCAAAAATCTAGACTATATACAAAGGTAGAGAAATATGAGTTTTACTTTGATTCCATAGAATACTTAGGATATATCTTGTTCTCTTCTAGATTGTTCATGTCTTCTAATAAAATCAAAACAATCTAAAATTGGCCTAAATCCAGGAAAATTAAGGATGTACAAGTATTCTTAGAATTTGCTAATTTTTATTATCCATTCATTTACAACTACTTAGATATGGCCATCCCACTGATCCAACTGACTTGAAAAGATATCCCTTGGAACTTTAACTCCCCATGCTGTAAAGCATTCAATACCCTTAAAAAAGTGTTCATTTCCACTCCAATCCTCATCTAATGGATTTTCAATGCTCAGATGATTGTGGAAACCAATGCATTAGAATACACTCTCATAGCTATTCTTTTGATTATGACAGAAGAGAAGAATGTTTATCCAGTCATATTCCATTCTTGCATGTTCAAAGCTGCTGAACTCAACTATGACATATATAACAAAGAGCTTCTTGTGGTGTTTGAAGCTTTCCATATGTAATATCATTACTTAGAGGGGTTATTTTCTATAGATGTTATTATAGATCACAAAAATCTGGAATATTTCTCATCTACCAAAATTCTTTCCCATTGTCAAACAAGATAGTTAGAATTCCTCTCTCAGTTTAATCTTGTTATCCATTTCTACCCAAAACACCTAAAATCCAAGCTAGATACTATTACTCATAAAAAAATTCTCTGCCTGAGAGAAGAAAGAGCTGCTTACAACTCTATCAATCTTCAAAATATATGCTCTATCTTTATCTATAGTTAGCTTGTAATATTTCTCTAAGCTATAGTCCTAATTTCTCCAACTCTTTGGGCTACTACCATTACAGATCTCAACAGCTTTGCACAATGACATCCAGTTAGTAGTTATACAAAAAAAAGCACTCTAGGAACACCTTTATTATCCAGTGGAACATTGGTTATTGGACACATCTTGTTATAGCAACTACTAGTTAAGACAATCAATAGACTACTAAGTAAACTTAAAGATAAAGTATTTCATGGTGATCACAAGAGAACTCAACAAGGAGTCCCCAATACATTTCTATACTATTTATACAAAAGAGTCTTGGTTTGTGCTAGCAATAAATAATCCTATTCTAAAATATATATATTGTTTATGAGTCTACCATACTATTACTATAAAGCAAATATGCCTTTGATGTTATTGTTTTAGTTTTTTCTACTACATTCAGATCTATTACATCATATCATGTGCCTTTTTATTGTCTAAAAATAAAATAAAAGAAAAGAAAAATAAATTAAATTTAAATTAAGTTAAAATAAATTGTTAGTGTCCAAGCACACCATAACAAATCTAAGCTTCTATACAAGAATAAGAAAATTTATGTGCTACAGAAAAATAATCTTCACACATGTGTTCTTCAGTATTATTACAATCATATCCTCACAAAACATTTTAGGCAAAATAAAACATTAGAACTCATTCATTATAGTTATACTTGGCTATTTCTATGCACAGATATAAAAAAATTTTATAATTCTTGTATCACTTGCATAAGGTTCAAACCATAATGCTATAAGCTTTATAAAACACTCAAGTAACTTCCAATTTATGAACAATACTGGAACTCAATCTCCATAGATTTTATCAAAAATCTTTCCTTCTTATTTGACTGCAACACAATCCTAATTATTGTTGATTAACTCTCTAAGCAGGCCATATTTGTTCTGATAGTAGATACCATCACATAAGCTAGTGAAACTATTCATAATCCACATCTTCTCCAAGCACAGTATTCTGTCCTATGTCACTTTCAATCACAGATCTGAGTTTGTCTCAAACTTCTTTAGATCCTTAGAAACTGCTCTTGATATGAGGTTTTATTTTATTTCTAGATATTACTCTAAGAAAGATAGTCAGACAGAGTACACCAACTAGATGCTAGAACAGTACCTCTATGTCTATTACAACTACCAATAGAATAACTAGTTGGATCTTCTCCTGCTTGCAGAGTTTGCATATAACAATGCACCTAATACTACTACTGGTGTATTATTATTCTTTGGAAATAAATATTACTACCTAAAAATTATTGTATACTTTGAAAGAGATATCACTTCATCTCATGCCTGTAAATTTGCTATAAACCTTGATAAACTACAAGACACTCTGAAAATAGAGATATCTACTACATAATAATAGTATCAATGATCAGCAGATATATACAAAATTTCAGACCTGAATTTTCATATAGGACAACAATTATTCATTAGAATCTAGTTTTTCCATATTATATAATCTTCAAAATATCTGTTAGAAAAATACCTAGGACCTTTTAAAATCATTAGTCAAGCCAGTACCTACTTATTCACAATCTGTCTTCTAAGGTTAATATATACTATCCATCCAGTGTTCTATATGTTCATACTCAAACCTGTAATATCTAACACTTTTCTCAGTTAATCTGAACTCTTACTACCACCAGTTATAATAGATAACAAAACCAAATATGAGATCTTCTGGATTGTAGACTTAAAAATTAACTACAGATAAGCATACAAGTTACTCTACCAAGTCATCTGGCTGGAATACAAAACTATGAAAGAAGAATCCAACTGGCTATTCATATCCAAACTTGCTCATGTTTCTGATCTCATATCTGACTTTTACCAAGCTTATCCTAATAAACCTGGCTCCCTTCCATTACCTTAACTTTGATATCCTTTCTGTTATTATTTCTCTTTTTCTTTTTCTCTTGTCTATTTTTTCTCAGACTTAAAGTAGTATAATTTATTTCTTTTTCTGACCCTTTCTCTATTATAGGTAGAAATCACAGCACTCACTACTCCCTGCACAAATAGAGCCTTGAGGGCTTGATCTTAAGGGAAGAATACTGTTATATACTATCCAACATTTATATCAGAAGAGTATGGATAATACTCTATTCAAATCACCCATCAACCTAAGGACTAAACTCTGTGTTTCTTATCAATTCTATAGAGTTCCAAATAACAACCTCTGCAGTGTCTGATAATCTAGAATATATGCAGCAATAGAATATTATTAGATTATCACTTCTATATTTAAAAATGTAGCTATCATGTACTATTCTTCAGTCTGATAATTAACTTGAATTGTGCCACACTCTCATCTGTCCTTCCAAACTCCTGTCATTTAAAAGTTATGATTATGCAATGCATAGGCTAGGTACAACATTATCTGTTGAAGCCAAGATCAAATTATCTACATAGCACTACTTCTAATTCCTTCTATCTCTTGACTCACTAAGTTATCTTTCTGTTTCTGTTTTCCATACTATTATTGTGGATAATCCTGGCAAGTGTAAATAATCTCTAATAAATAAGGGAAAAGTAAGTGAAAAAGAAGACCTCCAAAGTTCTGGTTATTTTATTAATCTAAGAAAGTATAGAGTATACTGAACTTGACTACTAAATACTAGTAACTAAAACAATAGTAAAATATAGAATAACTAAGAAATAACTAATAAAATACTATCGAGACAAATTTCTAGTTGTATAATAACTAGAAGTCAAGAAAACAAAGTGTTAAGTTATTATATCCTGATTTAGTTATATCTGTTCCAATTTATAGATAATGCCTCTTTCTTTATTTATACTCACCAACCTCTTCTAGTACAAATTAACACTGTCAATTACTCCTCAGACATTCTCACTAAATCCCCTGACAACTTGTGGATCTTTATCTCTCCATATAAGAACCATCCAGAACTAGAGTAACTTACTTATAGTCTTTATTTTCTAAATAACTACCTTAGATAAAGTACTATAAGAGAATCTGCACTTTTAACTCTAATGAAGCCCATAGAGTTTCAGACTGTAAACCAAACACTACTAACAAAGCCTATAGTGTTCACTCTCTTGATTTGAGGGCAAATACTACTATTAAAGCCTATAATGCTCAAACTCCAACCTTACTATCCTTTACAGCTAACCTCTGGATTTAATTTCAACTATTGTTCTAGTCCTCTTCTATCTGATGCTAATGGTAACCTCTCTTCTTTTCTGGGCTAACATTTTAGACATTTTCATTAAGAACATTTCTAATCATACTATCTTTATTATTTCTTCTCAAGTAAGCTAATTTGGAAAATTAGAATGTATTCCATAGCTATACAAGATTTTCATTGTCTCTAGGAATCTTATTCTGTTCTCTTAAGTTCTTCTAAAGATAAGCAGTATATTTACAGTACTATATCAATAAAATTTAGATGTTACAACTTGAGTTTCAGAGTTAAAATGAAAAAAAACCTTATATTAGGGTTAACACAAGAGAACATTCCTAGTATAAAGCTTCTATCTTATATATACCAGGTTAATAGTCTATACTAAGCTATATCTAACCTACTCTAAAAACTATATATTATATATAAGATTAACATGTAGTAAACATATTATATAACATTATTGTTCTGAAATCTTCTACATCTTTCTCCTAGATCACATGATCATGTGACTGTGATATTATGCTGAATATTAATTCTAGATCCTAAAATAAGAATATAAATAAAATTAAAATAAAAAAGGAAAATAAAATAAATAAAGTTCATTATTTTCAACTCTAATATTAGATTCTTCTAGAGGTTGTAAAAGTCTGCAAAACTCTGCAGACCTTGCTAGTTACCCTAACAAATATTTAGTATATAAGCTAGTAGTTACACTATAAATCCTTATTTTGAAAATTGACTAAAACTAATACTTACTTCTAGTATTAAACTTATCCTCTCCAACTTTCTAAATATGACTTTTAAAATATGCAACCAGTATAACCAGTAAAGATACAGTACATAAGCTAAAGCTGAAAATTGTTTAACATTTATATTCCAGATAAAGTATTCTTACTCATCTATCTTCTAAGGATCTACTATGGATCTTGGATACTAAGATATAAACTATATCTAACATAAGTAGTAAGATATAGATACCTGATCTATATTAGAAGAATCTATATATATAGATAATGTTAAAAGTAATTTCTACTTTAAAAAGTGGATGATCTCAGATAGATCTACAACAATAGAGTTTGAAAAATTAGAAAGGTAAATAAATAAGTGCTGTGTTAGACTACAATCTTGTAAAAACTAATATATTTCTTCTTTAAGGAACATATAATGCAGATAATAGTTGGAAGTAACATTCATAGCAGATTGTTAAGTATAGTTTTTACTTTAAGCAAAAGTCTACAATTAGTTATAAGAAAACTTATTCAAGTATGAATATAAGTTATCTAGGTGTGAATTAAGTATAGTGCTTATTGTTATAACTTAAGTCTAAAGTATTGGGACTAAAAAGAACCTTATACTGGGTTAATACAAGAGAACTTGATAAAATTCCTAGTACAAAGTAGTCTATGTGTACATTACAACTTATCTATTCTAAAGTTCATATACTCTTTATAAAACCAACATACTATAGTTATATTATATGATATTATTTGTTCTAGAACCTTCTATATTCTTTTCTGTGTCATATAATGTTGTGACTGTGATTACAATAAGTATCATATCTTGTAATGTATGTGACTATCATATGTGATGTCATATTATAACCTCTTAATAAGAAAAAGAAAAACAGAAAATAAAGAAAATTGATAATCAATGATCTTGGTGTCAGAAACTCTCAGAATAAACTCAGACATTTTCTATTTTTCTGTTTATTATTATTATTTTTCCAATTTCTCTTTTCTTTTATAGTTTAGTTTTCTTATTTTCATCTTTGAACTTATCTAAGAGAGCATAATATGCTTAGTGAAACATCATAAAAACTACTAGAAGAACTTAATTATAGCTTTAAAGTAGGTTAGATATACACAGACTAACAACTAGAGATATATAAAGTAAACTACTCTATAGTAGGAATTCTATTGAGTTCAACTTGTATGTTATGTTAACTACTTGTTATATAATTGTAATTTCAGATGGAGTTGGAGTTATAAGAGATAAAGAGTAGATTTAAAAAAAATGAAGAGTAAGCAAGTTAAATTTGTAAGAGGACTTGCTACTTTGCCAAAACTAAAACCTAAACACTACCAATATCTATTAGCAAGCCTGTAGACTTCTCTTCTTCTAAGTTTTAAGTCTTAACCACTACTACTAATACCCTTGCTCTTAATCTCTATTAAGTGTTTTTTCATGATAAGTATAATTTCCTCTCTTCTACTATTATCCAATCAGCTTCTGCTAATCCACAATATTCTAGATTATTCTATCAGAGTTTCTAATCATCTGATATAATTATTTTATGATTAGATTAGCAATATTCTGTTTAATGTTCTACTTGATTGGTATAGACTCTTTAGGTATTTAGAGTAGTTATTGCTTCTAGAGAATCTTATTTTGTTCTCTTAAAATTTCTCTAAAGATGAGTAATATATTGAGTAATTAAGAACAATAAACTTAGAATTTTTCTAGAAATTATTGACTATATATAACTCTATAGATTTTGTTCAGTTGCCCTAATAGGTTTGATTATCAAACTGAGGAAACTATAGAGTATTTACTTGACCTTAAATACTAAGTACTATAATTAAGACTATGATAAGAGAATAGCTAAGAAAATACTATAAAGACAATTTCCAGATGAAATAATGATCTAGAGTCTAAGTAACAAGTCATTATGTAATAAAACACAGAATACTAAAGTTGTATACAGATATAAAAAATATCTAGGACTATTAAGAGACAAGCAAAAAACAATTATCTCAAATATATCTTGGAAGTCAATTTATGATATAAATTACTAATAGATATATTCTATAGAGTATTATTTACATACTGTTATTAACTTACTTGTTTGTATCACTCATATTTAACTCTTTTATAACAGCTTTACTATATCTAGTAAGTAGTTGTTAGTTGTCTACACTGTACTATGTTGCTGTGTTTTGTTTCTTTTAATATATAAGTAGCTTAGTTGTACTTCCAGGCTAATCATTATCTAAATTAGCTCCTAATAGACTAGTAATTGCTCTTACTCTATTCTAATCTTCATTGTTATATCTGCTATAGCAGTAATTATTTATAATAATTAGTTAAGTACAATGACCATATGTTTAGACCATCCTACTATAATATATATAGTAGTAATATATTAGTAAACTATCTGACTTAATAATCATTAAAGTTTCTAAGTACTTATAACTTTTTGTCATATGCCAGGTCCACCTGTTTAGAAAATACATTCCCATAGTAATACTGCCCCTCAATATCTATAAAACAAGTCTATTTTCCATGATGGCCACCCTTCTTGCAACATATTCTCATGGTGGTAATACAACAATCTAGATATTCTGTCTTCCATAATGGGAATACTTTTATCTGACTCAGTCTTCCATGACAGAGTTCTCCTATCTTACTCCTGTCAGTGTCTCACTACTGAAACCTCTGCTTGGGGCAATACACTGAAACTCCAAGTATCTTTTATATCTCCTACTCGTATATAAGACTAGTAGTTATACTGTAAACCACTAGTCTGATAATTGATGAAGATAATTCTTATTGAACTTGATCTCTGGTGTTCAATGGCAACATACCAAATTAACACTTGCCCCCATCTTAAACTTCATCCAATCATCTAAAGCCAAGGTTGTTCCACAAGTTCATACATTTCCAAGTCCATCTTGTAAACTTTCACTCCCAGTGTGAACCACACCTGATATCCTAACCCTAAGTTCAAAATAAACAAATAAATAGAAAAGAAAATGAAATAATATAGAGACTAACTTTCAACAGCATGATGACAAGAAGTCCAGAAAACAAATTATCAGATGATGAAACACAAATATAATCTATGATAGAAAAGTTCACAGAAGTGGATAAGTACCTGAGATTGTTGTGAGTGTCATCTGTCTTTCATGACAGATGTTCTCAGGCCAGTCTATAACACTTCAACATTTCTGTTTTCCAGGCCTTTATTTCTTGTTAACTACCTACAGTTTGGAATTGAGTAGGTTTTGGTTATAGTATTACTTATACAGTAGCTAAGTTCCTCACTGTGTAATAATCCAGCCAAAGCAACAAGCCAAAGACTAGAAGGCTCATTGAGACTGACACTCACTGAAGGATCCAATAAAGAAAAGCAAGGCCTCAAAACAATCATGAGATAAGCTGAAGTGCATTTAATCTGTACATTTGTCTAGTTCCTAAAATTATGCACATTAGCAAATGCCTCAATAGAAAGCAATCATGGAGCAGATCCAGGAAGAGAGGGGTGAGTTTATACATGCTCTATTAGTCAGAAATCTTTTTTCTTGTTTATTTTCGTGCCTTGTCGAAGTCGAAGTTTAGTAGTCAGCGCTTGGGTGATAATTATGGACTGCTCGGTCGATGACTTCGAGATAACCTTGATCTTTCAAATCATCAAGATCGTGCCATCGAAGATATGGGTATGAATCATACAGATGACATCCAAGTTTACTATATGGCGTAACCAACAGCGGAGAGGCCGGGCAGCGAAAAAGGGCCTACAGATCAAACCAGTAATGCCAGCAGAGATGTGATAGTACACAACCCAACCCAAAAGAGGAAAAATCAGAGAAAGGAAGAGGAGCCAATCATCCAATGAACAAGGATATCAGAATCAGGAGGGAAAAAAAGACGAGCGTCTGTCATGGTTGTTCACACATCCAGCTCATCTCATGATACTAGGATAGGTGACACTCTCGCTGAGGTGTTCATTCGCGGGGTTGTATGTGAAGCCTCTAAATTGATCCTGCACAGTCTCAGACAATGCAGAATCAGTGACAACGGAATCTTGAGCCTCTTCACTTGTGAAATCAGTATCAAAGTTAGCAACATCGAGGACAGATTCCTGATGGTGGTATTGATATCAGTAGCGGAAATCGGATTGATCAGACTCACGACACTTGGTTTAAATGGTGGTTGGATCTTCCTGGCGAGCAGGCTGTAACAATCCTTCAATGAGCACACATACTACAAATTTGAACCCAAGGGCATACCGATCCCAACGAATATGATGAGAAAAGAATGAGTGTCGTTTAATTTCTTCGCCACCATTTGCGCCCAATCGTTTTGAAGGGTCACGTTGGAGTAGACCAGTCATTACACTCATAGCCTCAGGAGGCATACCTGGAGGGAATTGGAGTGGATCAGTCAGGATGCGTTGGTACATCGTGTTCACATTCTCGTCGTAAAACGGGGGAAGACCCGTCTAAAGGAGGAAAACCCCTCAGTATCGATATATTGAGAAATTAAAATCAGGAAACAAACCATCATCTCGTATAGAAGTACACCAAGAGTCCACCAATCGACAGTCTTTGTATAGCCCTGACTTTCTAATAGTTCAGGTGCGATATACTCAGGAGTACCGCAGAAAGCTGTTAGATAGTCAGAAGGGGATCGCGATTAAATGCATGAGAGCATACTGTTCGTTTTTTCAGTTTCAGACATATTAAGCTTGCAGAGACCTAGAATCCCAGTGCTGAGAACGTCTTGGCGCTACTGAACAGGGGACTTACCGAAGTCGCATAGAGCGATATGTCCCGTGTAGTCCAGCAGAATGTTTTCAGGTTTCAAGTCACTAAGTGGATGTATCAAGTAGAAAGCGTTAAGAGGGAGGAGATACAACGTACCGGTAAACGACATTGAAACCATGAAGATGCTCCAGGGCACAGAGTAGCTCAGCTGCGTAAAAACGACTCCGATCCTGATCAAATTTTCCCTCACGTTGAAGATGGTAGAAAAGTTCACCACCGTTAACTAGGGAAGAATCAGATTGTAGCACTAAATGGATAAGATATAACTGACTGAAGGACATCACGAGGTAGAGTTTGTCGGGTGTTTGAAATGAGAATTTGAGGGGAACAATGAAAGGGTTGTTGACAAGAGCAAGGACAGTACGTTCAGCAAGGATATGTGTGATTTCTCCCGGTCGTTGGGCGATATGTGCTTTGCGTATTGTTTTGAGGGCATATATACGTTGTGTATCCTTCTTTCTGACTTGCATAACTTTGCCGAAACTACCCTTGCCGATCACTTTCAGGAGGTCGAACACTTCGATTGTCAGCGGGTCATTACGACTGGGTTTGAAATCGATCTTGAGGTGGAAGGAACCTGCCCCGGCTGTAGCTGCATACCATTGGTCGGAGGCGTGCTGCAATGTCCCGAGCATTAAGCAACCACGATAACTAATGGAAAGACTCACATGACCATCGAGCATGGGGGTCAAATCTACGCGCGCCATAAGCATATCATTACCCATGTCATCTTGGCCCTGAACCGCAGCGGTTCGTAGATAGGACGACACAGAGATGTTAGAAGTTCGAGAAACGTCACTAAATGTAGTGTCAGGTCATCCAAGTACGGAATAGAGGCTGAAAAAACCTACAACTGGGCGCGGTAGTTCCATGTGGGATTGGAGAGATCACCCCCGAGAGCGTCAATCAGGATCTCGTTCTTATCGAACTCGAGGACTACATAAGGCAGCCACCAAAAGCGCTTACGCTGTAAACTCTCCCTGTTCCCAGCTGAGCTTCGCGGCGCAGTCTCCAATGCACGCACTATCCCTTCAGGAAGATGGGCGCCGGGTGGTAGAGCGAGTCCTCTGCCTAATGCACCGGATGAACAAGGAATATCAGACCATAGAAAGGCATGATGCTGACCGGAAAAGATGCGGATGGTGAGCATTCCAGATCTGAACTGGTCAGACCCATGGAGAGGCTTGGGGGTTGTTGGGCGGGAGGGTATGGGAGTAACTGATCTGGAAAGAGTATCATTCTCCTTGGCTTCTGGAGAGAAATAAGAACTGATAAATAGGGATCAAAGGGCACAACGCACTCTTGGTTGGCAGTTTCCAGGACATGGTGGTGGTATGAGATCAAGAGTGTAAACTACGAGAATCATTATTCTTGTATTATATTACATAGCTAATTCCTCTTGATCGCATTACCTCCTTCCTAATTCTGCTCCCACCCGGCGGCACTCGGCCTGAAAATGTTCAAACACCCCAGACGAAATGTTTTTGGCAACATTCTGTACATGCTCGTGAACATTCGGTCAACATGAATGTCTATCTATACTTACTCGAATGTGGATAAACGGATCTATCAGGCAAAAGGTGTTTGATTCCCATCGTTGCAAAGCCTCTGGGTCATATGGTTTGCCTCCAGGTACACTGGATGGCTCAAGGGAATTTGCATCGGGGTTTGGCGGAGCATCATATTCATCCATATCCCAATCTTCGTATTCCTCAGAATCCATAAACTCCGCTGGAATCCCAAGTTCCTGTAGTATGTGGTAAGCTTCCATCTTAGATTGAAGTCGTGCCTGTAAGTCCGTTGGCACTGGCTCTGGTTTCAATGGTTCTGAGGTGCGGGAAAGAATGCCTCCAAGTCGAATATCAACTACTTGTTGAGCTGGGTCAAAATCACCCCAAAATCTAGTTAGAATTAGCTAGATGCACTGGAAGATCTCTAGAGAGCATACCGAAACCAGTCTCCTATTAAGTCCGACGGTGCTACTTCATCATTTCTAGGTAAAGACGGCAAGTTTGAGTGAAAACGCAGATCGCAGAGCCAAGCAGGTTTTCGATTCCAAAACGGGCGTGGGCTTATCTCGTCTACATTATCCTGAAGGTTGGGCAATAGGCACCGCCTCTGTCTCATGGTTCAATCGGCGGATGCTTGATGACACTTTAACGTCGGTACCTTACCTGCATGAAGGCGATTGTCATCAGCGCGTAAGCATAACTACTGAAAGTGACGGGTGCTTTTGGTATTTCTGGACTCGGCGCGTTGAGACCAAGTGGCTTTGCCCAGAGCTTGATAGCCTTCAGCAGAGGTATCAGGTGTGGCGATTGTTCTGCATATTGTTTAATCATCATGGAATTCCAATATCCCGTTTGCTCGTTCACGTTGATATCACATTTTATTTTTGTTTTAGGATCCTCAAACTTGACTGATCCTGCCGTTGGTCACTTTGCAAGTTCGGAAACTGAAAGCACGCACCAATTGGAACAGTCGCCGGTATTACTTTCACTTTCAGAAATCCTCCCTTCCGTAGAACAGCTGCGAGTTTACTGAGGAACAAACTATCAGGCATGGACAGCTTCTGGTATAGTGTCTACGAACCCCATATGATAGATTTCTAAGAGAAAAATCAGTATGCTATGTTGAACATGCAACTTAGCCAGGGTAGTTACTCGGAGTTTTTGTTGTATCCCCCGGGTGAAATCCCGACGGTCGTGATCTGTCCTGAACAATCTCAATTGGAAAAGGCTCCATAATACAGGTGTCCAAAACTGACAAGGATGATGAGGTCCATGTCGCTCTTCACTGATGCTGCTCCATATCTCACGTGTCTCCGTCAATGTTGAGTCGCATTGGACCTAAAGGAGCAGACTCACTTCGAGCTGCCGAAAGTATCAACTTGGTAAGAAGAGTCGTAACGATCATTGATCAATTTCCGTATCCGCCAGAGGAGGTTCGTTCGACCTTTCAGTGCAGAATCATTTACTCTCTGTCATTTAATATCAATGAGATGTAGCACGGTGCGAGTAGACACGAACTTCGTTCGGAAGACCTTGGTCCAGAAAGCGCTGAAATTTACTTATATCCTTCTGATTCTGCTTGATTGTCTTCTCCAGATTCTTTCGTACTTGTTTTGCCGCTGAACTAAGGGAGTCCTCGCTTCCAGTAGGTACAGGTTCCGACTTAATTCGAGCATTCTTGACAGTGCGTGAAGCCCACCTGAGTGTCGATGGAAACATAAATTTCGAAATCACAACTTCTTCGTGAGACGTCACGGATTTAGGAATGCTATTTACTCGTATTTGCTTGAATTGTGAGTACAGATTTTATACAACAGTGTAAGGTGTAAGGTATCGTGAATGCGAAGAAAATACAAATACATGAAATAATTTCAGTGAGTGTCGTTCATTATTTGCGTGGCGAGCCTTGGGGCGATGTTGGTTGTTCGAACCGGTTCTGCAGTCGTTCCAGTTCTCTTGTCAAACTACGACAACTTCTAAACGTCCTGCAGGAAGGCGGCATGTTGCTGACTTACTTAAGATTCCGTTGTTTATAATCAACAGCCTCTCGTGTTGTCCGACGGTTAGCTGCTTGTAGCTCGTGTTCTTTCGTTTGCTGTCAAGGCATAAGTATGACATCATATTTCTGAAACACCCAAAGACATACCACCATATCTAGAGCATTCCTCAGATCCTGGATGCGGGCCTCATATTCCTTTTTTTCCTCTTCAAATTTGGCACGTTGTCGTTCAAGTTCAGATTGTTGGAACTTGACGTCCTTGGCTAGCTTTTCAGCCGAGCGCCCAAGCGCATTTCTATCTCGGTTATTCTGGTTGAGTTGGTTCGTGAGCTCTTCGATTCGGCCGTCCACTCGTCGCGGAATTGTAGCAGGTCGTGGTGAATTAGCATATGATCTCGTTTCAAGGTCCACAATGCGGACATTCAGTTCTTTGACTTGCTTTTCCAATTGTGCCTGTGCACTGGTGAGTCGACCGATTTGAAGACCAAAAGTTGTAATCACATACGTTGCGATGATCTAGTGTCGAATTTTCCTTTCTCATTCTTTCAAGCTCATTGAAACACTCCGTCGCATAAGCTTCGGCCTTCTTCATTCTGTCCAGTGCTTGAGTTACACGATCTTCTTGTTCCTCCAGTGTCCTCTCAAGGTCCTGTTTCTTCAATTGTAATCGCTGGAATTCAGTATCTGACATTGACCTGTTCGTGTCAGCGTGATCGATTCTGATGGTTTCCAGTTCTGCTTGTAATGCCCGACGAGCTTTCTGGAGCATAACACGTTCTGCCTCTGCATCGTCTAGTACTGTCCGTAGCTCGCGAACTTGTTGATGAAGAGCTACGATTTGTGTTTGTTGTTCACCCTGAGCATCAGTGGATGCCTCGAATGCCTTGGTGAGATCTTGAATCTTGGTGTCCATTCGCTCCTTCTCTTTCTTCCACCCTCCACTATTGTAAACTTCGTCATCGTAACGAAGCTGGAGCTCGTCAAAGTCAGATCGAATTTTACGGTTCTCTTCGCGGATTCGGCTTAAACTATCTCGTTGTGACTGTAGTTCCTCACTCAATTGCGCAAGCTCGGCTAGAGCACTGATGAGTCACACAATAACGAAGATTAACAATTTTTACTCACACTGGTACTTCTTGCGAGTCTGGTCAATTGTGAAGTCACGCTCAGCAAGATCTTTCTGGTGCTGCTCTCGTTCGTCTTCTAGCTCTTCCTCGAGACGTTTCTGTATGACAGCAAGGTCAGATGCTTCACGACCTTCTTCCTCTAACTTGGATTCCATTGACCGCAGTTTTTTTTCTGCAGAATGGAATTTCTTCTTGACCGCATCCGCTTCAGACTTGGCATCCGCTAGTGCCTTCTCTGTAGTCTCGAGAGTACGGCGGGCTGGAAGAAACCTTAGACAAGAAACTTCAAGGGAGGTATTAACTTACCATATGCCTCGCCGCGAGCTGCCGTTGCTCTCGCAATTTCAGTGGACTCAAGTCTTTCTAGGTACCCTTGTTCCTTCTGCTGATATGAGTCAATAGCAGCCTTGAGTTCTGCAACAATCATCAATCAGTTGGAACACCTTGAGATGCTGTGGTAGCTATTACCTGATTCGGCTGCCGCGGACGTCGTTGACTTGAGCTCATCATCCTGAAGCTTCTTCTGCAGCTGTCGTCTGGCGTCTATAATAGGTGTCATCCTGTATCTTCCATCCAATGTGACATACAACTTACGGCTAGCTTCGTTCTTAGAACTCTCTAGTTGTTCACGCAGTTCTGCGACCTCCTTCTGAAGCTGTTTCTTCCCATGAGTGAATTCACGGATCTGGCCCTTCTGGGTTTCGACCTGGGCTCGAGCATTTCGCTGCTGGACAAGCTATACGCCGAGATCAGTCAGTATAACTGATGTATGAGTTCATATCGTCTTTCCACTTACTAATGCCTTCTTGGACTCTTCCAGTCTGAGATAACTGCCCCTCTCATTAGCAATAGTCTCCTGGAATTTCGCCCACATGGCCTGGATTCCTTCAACCTGAGCGGCCTCCGCAGTCCTGCGCGCATCAGCTTCATCCTTCAGTAGCTCGGCCAACCTTGAGTTCTCCTGGGCCAATCGCGAACGGGTCTTTTGAAGGAATTGCTTAGACCCGTCGCTGTTTTCGAGTTCTGCTGTCAACTCGCGAAGAGATATCTCAAGGTGATGGCGGACCCGGTCAGATGCTGCCATCTGAAGCTCGAGGACTTGTACATGTTGCTTCAGAGCTGAGACTTGTCGATCACTGTTGGCTCGTGCTTGCTGAGCTTCACGGTCGACCGCGGGGGTACTTGTTGCACTAGGCGAAGATTGATTTCTAGTTGGTGTGTGGTTGGCGAGGTCCAGTAGTTCCTGTGCTCCACTTCGTCGAAGTGTCTTCTGGTTCATCTCACGCTCGAGCATACCGTCAGCCTTTTTCAGCTCCTGTAGGAGTCGGCTTTGAAAATCCTCATCCCGAGGAGCGCCTTGCATAACCAGACGACGAATTTCTGCATGCTGACGTTCAATGTTTTCTCGGATTCTCGCCACAGTAGATTTGGCCAACTCGGCTTCCTCTAACTGTTCTTCCAAGTGTGTGATACGAGTTTCATACTGCCGCTGGACCTTCGGCAGCGAGTCAGTGTTGACACTTTCATCAGCCAATCTTTCTAACTCGCTCTCCAAGTTTTCCTTTGCTTTCTGCACAAAAACCAAATGCTCGGCCAACTCATTACTCTGGGCTCGGGCGCTCTCAAGCTCTGTCCGTAGGCGTTGGGCCTCAAGTGCAGCTGTATCACGAGCTTGTCGCTCCTTCTCCACATCAGCTAAAGCATGAGCCGCTCTCTCCTCTTGGAACTTGATATTTTTCTCCTTCTGTCGAAGCTCCAATTTTTCCTTCTCAGTCTCTCTCGTCAGATCTTCCGCTTCCATCATCAAACGACCTCGAGTTTTCTCCAGCGACCTGATATAACCTTGATTCTTCTGCAGCTCGAGCTGGACTTCAGCCAATTGACGATCCGTGACTCGCTTCGCCTCTTCTAGAACATGCACGTGCTCAACAATGGTCTTGTCTTGCTTTGACTCCAGCTGTTTAATCTCCCATTCACGGTCTTTAAGATCTTTAAGAGCTTTGTTCAGCTCACGGTCAAGTTTGACGTTCCTATCCTTAAGCTTGATAACCTCTGCTTTCTGACCCAAACATACTTTTTCCAGTTCAGCTCGCTTGATTGACTGTGTTTCCAACTCCTTGCGAGTCGCATCAAGCTGACGGATGTTGTTTTCCCTCTCTCGCTGATGTTCAAGAACAACATCCTCAAAGTCTTTGTAACGGGCTTGGGCAATACCCAATTGCCGTTCCAGATTCTAGATATATGCTCAACCTCAAAAAAAAAGTCAGATATTGGTAATGTGACTTACTTCCTTACTCTTTAGGGCCTCGGACAACTGGCTATCAATCTCAATTTGCCTTGTTCTGAATATCTGCAACTCTGACTCCACAGCCCGCTTTGACTTCTCCAACTCTGCAAGGTCCGTCTTTGTACGTGATAGCTGTGATGAGGCCTCGCTCTCCCGTTTAAGCAATGAGCTATAGCTGGACTCGAGTGACCGATGTTCCCTAACCGCATTTGTCCTCTCTAGTTCAAGCTTGCTTTGCGAGTCGAGAGCAACTCTTCTGGCCTCCGTTAACTCGTGTTTCAGTTCGCTAACTTGATTCCGCAAATCGACCAACTCAGCCTCCTTGCTCTTCTCGACCTCGTCACGGCGGGTCTCTTCGCTGGTTTTAGCTTGAAGTAAGGAACGCAAGTCGTCGAGTTCCTTTTGTAGAGTGTCACGGATTGACTGCTCCTGGACGTAATCCTGCCTTTCAGCTTGGAGTTGTGCCTCGAGGGTCGACTTTTGACTACACAGCTCCGCAATCTCATGTTGCCTCTTCCCCCAGTCGGCTCGGAGGTTTTCAAGATCTCTATCCAAGACTCTAATCTGTTCCTCCTTCTTCGTAATGATGTCTGAGTACTCTGTCGCCGACCGAGTGACTTCTGTCAATTGTTCCTTGGCCAAACGAGCTTCATCCTCCCAATGAGATGCCCTGTTCTTCAAATTTTCTCTGCTCATTATTGAATGCATAGTCAAGGGAAAGATGGACAGCACTTACTTCGCTTTCTGCTCCACCTCCAGTTTACTTTCAAACTCCTTCACACTCGAATCGAGTCTTTCTCTTGTACGACTCAAATCCTCCTCTTGGTGTACAGCGATATTCCTCAACTCCTCGCCAACTTTTCGTAGCTCCTCTTGATTATGCAAAAGAGTATCACACTCCTCGCGTGCTCTGGTCAATTCTTCCAATAGCTCTGCCTCTCTTTCCACCCAATCTTTCTGTTCCGTCTCCATACGAACAAGGTGTTCAGCGGCCTGGTCAAAAGCTTGCTTCAGCGACTCGTACTTCTCCTCACTCTCCTTCTGCAACTTCATAGCACGGTCAAGCTGAGAGTCAAGTAGATCAAGATCACTTTGTAACGCGGCAACTTCTTCTTCCAACTCGCCTTCACGTTTCTTGCTTCGCTCGAGCAAGGCGTCCTTGTCCAAAGCCAGCGTCCTCTCCGCTTCCAAAGCCTCCTCAACCTTACGTTTCTCAGACTCCAAAGACATTTTGAGGTTCTCCAGTGCTTCTCGCTCCCTCAAATCCCTCTCAGCTCTTTCTTTGATTGAGGCCAGTTCTGCTTCCCTCTTTCTCAACTCCTCATCACTCCTTGTGGCAGCAAGTAGAGGACGGACTTTGGTGTAAAGCTGCCACCATGGCCATTCCCTCAGCTCGTTATAAACCCTCGCGTTCCGCTGAATAGTTCGTACCGCTATCGCCCTGTTCAATATCTTCTTCATCTGCCTTCTTGCAGTCCACATTCTCGCGGTGGCCTGAATCCGGGTAAAAATGTCAAACAACAGTATATCTCGGCGTTCTTCTAGTTCTGCAAGAACACCAGCTTTGAAGAAGATCTTGGATGTACCGATCTTGAATATGCTCTCATCAAGCTCCAAGAAGCTGACCATACGACGACATGCTTCGCGGCCATCTATGTATCCGCTAGGTATCATTTTAGGAGCTAGAAGTTCGTATCGCTGCCGGAACTCCACAAAGGGAAGTCGATTTGGGTATCCCAAGCGAGCGATACGAATGCCTTCTAGAACGCCGTTACAGCGTAGTTGGTCAAGAACCAGAGGCACATCAATACGGTGAGGCTTCTTGAAGTTGTTGGGAACTATGCAGCGGACGAAGTGAGGTTGGGTGGATCGAAGTTGAGTCATGAGACTGGAAAGTTGTTCTCTATGGCGCTGCGCGAGGGTTCTGAATGCACCCTTTTTGAGAGTACGCTTCTTGCCAGCAGTAAAGACATTATTAGGCCCACCAGGGATGCACGCATCACCGTACTCTGCAAAGAGCGTCGCGATGTAAGGTTCAGAAGACGCGGCTAGAACACGAGTTAAGTTGTCATTGAGTGGGTCCTTGTTCTTCTCTAGCCATCCTTCTGTTCGGTAATCAACCTTGGCAGCGTAATGCTGGATGATGAAACCTTGCTCAAAGCGAGTTGGCTCATACTTGTCTTTTCCCGGATGACGATATTCTTCTTCCTCCTCACCGCTGGCCCAAAGGGCGTGTAGTTTGTTAGTGAATGTGAGATCGGTCGCTTTAGGCATGATGCATTCCTCATCTAAACAGCTGAGAATACCAATCACGTTTCCAGTAGACTCTATAAGGTCAATGGTCGGTTGGAGATCCAGGCCAAAATTGACGTAGTCCCATTTGATGTTCTGACGAGCGTATTCTTCCTGTTCGAGAATAAACATGTGATGGTTAAAGAACTGCTGAAGCTTTTCATTTGTGTAGTTGATCAGAAGCTGCTCGTAACCGTTGACCTCAAATATTTCAAAACCAGCGATGTCAAGAACCCCAATGAACGTCGATTTGGATGAAGGACGATCTAAAGCACGATTGATTTGATCGACAAGAGCACCAAAAGACTTCTCATAGAGAGTCTTGCAGAGAGCAGCAAGTTCATCTAACGCCTGCCGCCGTGTGCGGGCCTGCGTAACCCATTCACGACCTGCGAGAGCTCGAGGTCGAAGGACAGCGCGAGTGAATTCAACCAGAGGGATGCCCAACAAATGACAAGCACGTTCTGCTTGTGAGGTATCCTGCATCGTCGCATCATCTGCGCGGGTCGCGTTGATCACGATATTTCCAATGTGCAGAATTGCCGCGACGACTCGGAATAGGTCGAATTGCGCTTCGGACGTGAAACCAACCACATCCAGTGCGACCTTGACAAGATGTCAGCAGAGGAACTAGAGGAGCACAAATTGAGCGCACCTTCAACGAATTCCACTCCTCTCCATCGTCAACACCATCAATCTCCCGTCTGCTCTTGTTGAGATATTCATAGTTTTCTACATCTCCGTCCAACAATAGCTCATCTGACACCGTATAAGTGACATCCCAGCAACGGATAACTAAATACACACCTTTGAGCACACCACCACCACCAGCAATAAGTTGGTAAAATACATGGAAATTCCTCTCAGCTTCATTTCTAAACACAACCCGACTCTTCTCCAACAGGTACCAGTCTATATTCGCCCCTGCAATACTACCATCCGGAGCAAATGAAATGCGTACAAACTTGCCGAACCGACTCGAATTATTGTTCCTTTGCGTCTGAGCATTTCCAAACGCCTCCAGGATTGGATTGGCCTGTAAGATCTGTCGCTCAAGTAGGCCAAGACGACCCTTCGATGTTAATGAAGAACCAGTCGTTGATACAGAACTCGAGGGAAAATGTCCCTTTCGCGTAACGTTCTTCGATAATCCAACAGAGGGCATAGTAGCCGTCGACCCAATCGTGCCATTCCGCGTGTGGGTGGGTTGCACAGGTACCAAGGCATCAGTCGCAATGGCTGCAAGATACTGAATGACCTTCTTCGTGCTTTCTGTCTTGCCAGCACCCGATTCACCACTACGATCAAAATTAATGGCGAGGGGGGGGTGCTGGATTGATGATAGAGAACGCACGTAATCAAGATACTCTGATTCTCCCTCTCATCGCCCATATTGACCCACGCACGCTCCGCGACTGCAAAAATGTGAGGCGGGTTGTCATCTCGTCGTTTGTTGCGGTATTGTTGGATAATAGCATCAGTGTAGAGAGGGAGATTCTGGTAAGGGTTCACGGCGACTAAGAACAAACCTGAGTACGTCTATCAGGCAGTCATGTCAGCGTAGTGACATAGGTCGATTCGTAGTTGATACACACATAGATAGCACCTGAGTAATATCTTAATCGGAGATTATGGACAACACTTGCTTCGTTGAGGAATGTCAGATCCGCAATATCCTCGACACGGTCAAACTTTGGCGGATTCATCTTAAACAAAGAGTCAAACGATACTCTCCTGACCTAGTCCCTTGTTTAAAGCCGTTGTCGCTTGTTCATGAATAGTTTACGAACCTCCCCTCCTTCTAGCTCTACTACTGCAGCCTCCTCATCTTCACTCAGAACCAGACCAGCGAGATATCCCTCCTTGAGATCGGGGACCCAGACTTGCGCGGATTGTCGTGTCGCATCCGCAGCAGCATTGGGCCATGAAGCAGCCATGAAAATGTAGAAGCTGATGGCTGCAGAGGCATGACGCGGTATAAATGTCGACCCCGTGACTTACAGCTCAACCTTCAACAGAAAAAACTATATTTTGCGGACAAGACAGAAATAACATAACAAATAAATATGGAATGGTCCACGTCCAGGGGGGGGGAAAGTGTAGAAAGGAAGAAGAAGACATCACGGCTTCGGTTCAAATTCAACAATCATAGCATCCGGCCAGGGAGTCACCATCCCTGAAATGTTCACATACTGTTCGCGTTTCGTCCCATGCCACCACTCAACAAATCTATCAAACATGATTATCAATCTCACTTTTGAGAAAAAAATCGAAACATTGGTCAGATCTCACTTTGTGAGTTTCCCCGACTCTCCTTTCACTGGCTTCAAGTTCTCATGGCTCAAGATCACACCAACAATAACCGGAACGACTTGCTCGAAAAAGTCACGCGTCAAAAGACCATCTTCATAGGGCGTCACGATGCCGTGCTCGCTGGCTGGACGAGAATAATCAGGAGTCGGTCCCAGGGATTCCTGTTTCAATTCATTCACTAAGCAAGTAATAAAATTGCGGTATCCAAAATTCGACCCACATTCGCTTTGGCAATATCCACAAACACCCAGTCCTGGAGCTTGATATTATAAGCAGGGAAAGGGGCAACTGCAGTGCGATAGACACCAGCGAACTGTAGAATACGTTGACCAGGTTGGTCGCAAGGCAGGAGAACGATAAACTCACGAGTGGGCGAAGACGGAGAGCCTCACGAACGTAGCCCATAATCACCTTGGAAGCATCTTTCTCATTATCCTGATATATCTTCGCAATCTCTGACCTTGCTACTTGATTAGCATCGTCGAGGAAATAGTCTACCACCTTAGCAACGGCCTTGGAGAATAGCGCAGCAGTAGGAATAGTAGCGTTGAAGATGTTGACAGCCAAGTCTATATGAGACACGCTTCCAGTGTGATTACGAAGTTCCTTCAGGTATTTAGCATGCCCAGACTTCTTCTTGAACCACTCGAGAACATCGTGGCCCTAAACCAATGTCACATCAGAAATTCAATATCACGAGTTCGTTTGGAAAGTAACCCACAATACAGCCATCAGCGTTCCCAAGACTCTCCTCAATGAACCCGATCAGTTCCTGAGCGTGCTTCTGAGACTTTTCCCGGAATTTGAAGTCATTCACAGGAGTTGAATCAATGTAGATGTAGCGCGCAATGTCAGCAAACTTCTCCCGAGTTTCTTGCTCATACAATTTCCCTCGAGGCATACAATCAGATTTGAGGGGTATACCAGTCTAAAAATCAAGACTTCTTCAGCTGTAGATTCATCTCGAATTATCAGGTAGCACCTACAATCTCTTCACAAATCCAATAAATGGGCAACAGGTTGATGACATCTGTGACGATATCAAAGTACTGAGGGTCACGGATCCCTTTGGGCTGCATAAGCTTCTCTGTCTTCTCTTTGAAATAGTTTGTCCACTTGACACCATCAACAATGGCCTGGGTGACAGCAGCCTGTCTTTCCAAAATCTTCTTGTACAAATTCTTGTCCTAACGATGGTCAATGATTCCTCAACCTAGAACCACAAAGACAAAACGCACTTGTTTTCGTTGTTGAAGGACAAGCTCAACAGTGGACTCCATACGCCGAGCAATATTCGAAGTAAAGTCCGAGTCCTCAGTAGTCAATACCCTCTTGACACCCTCGTAATCTCCGATAACTTTCCAAGTATGTTTCGTGTCAGATGGGAGACGCTGAACACTGTCCGGCAAGTTTCTTAGTCCTTGAGGCCAACAATATTTTTGAACGCTTCCACCATTCTCTTTGAGTGCAGTAATCATACTTTCGGGAATATTGAACGGGAAATGCGCGAGAACCGAACCAGCAGGATAATGGTCCGGCAATGTCCTGAAGAGCAACTTCGTCAACAAACCACCGTATGAGCCATCTTCTTTGTCATATTGACAATCTTGCCAACCCCAAGAGGTGAGATTGAATGCTGTAGCAAAATGCAGGGTAAGGATCGTTTACCAACAACGAGATATGAAAACTCACGTGTGAAATCGGTAGTGAGGAATCTATCTCCACGGGTAAGGCAAACAGCATCAGCAAGGATAGCACGAGAGGTGGTGTATCCTGGACACAAGCCAGAACCGGGGCCTGGGTCTTTGGCTTGTTCCGCTTGTAGTCCAACATATAGCTCAAGCCTGTCAATATTCCTGTAAAGCCTTTCCGCAGCTCTTGAAATTTCCGGATTGTTATTCCATTCCGAGAAACTAGCATATGCTACAAGTGTCCCAATTAGCCATCAAGTTTCCACAAAAGGCAAACCAGGGACGCACGCTTCAATCCAATGAACTTTCTGAACTCATTGAGCTACAGTGGAATTAGTCAAACCAATCAAGGTCAAAATGACTCAGGAGAACCTACAGAGCACACGCCCCATTTTCGAGATCGCTCGATGCCAAGGATTTCGACCACCCTCATACACTCGGGAATCCCACGCGCCTTGAAAGCACCAGCTACCTCTTGAGTCGCATTTTGGAGAATCTCCGCGAGATCTGCATCTCGGAACTTGCCGTCTAAACGGGTTTTTCTTCAAAAGGACAATCAATAACCAGCCAATAACATCAACATTTGACCAGCACTTACCCACCAAAAGTCCACTCAGTGGGTGGTACTCCTTTCCAAGTGCTCATGAAAGTGGAAGCGGCCCTTCTAAAATCTGAGGCAGAGGCTGTACTAAAACCTTGGCGAGACACCTTGGCAAGCTCACTCTCGTACCATTGAACGTTCTCTTTCGAGAGAGCTGCGTGCCAGCGGTAGAGCAAGTTGAATTCAATTGAAACAACGTTGCCTTGACCTCTAGGTGATACTGAGTGATTTAATTCCCGGGTTTCCTGTCGAAGATGACATCGATGAAGGTTTCATATAAGAAATATTCTGCAGAGATTAAGAATTACCATGAGAGGATCCAGTCGCCAATCATATCCATCCCGCACAAGACCGAGAATGGCACCAACGTAGTCTATATTATGGATCAGACGAACGCAATGCCAAAAGCATTCAAATCAAATATTACCACCGAGGATGATATGCATGAAATATCCACAGTTAACGAGACGAGTACGGTGGAAAATCTCGTCATCTTGCAGTTTCTTTTCATTGTCGTGAAGGTGCTTAGGATGCTTGAATTCCCCAGATTCATTGATATCGAGGAGCTTCTGAGCAATAAACTGAAACAAGTGGTGAGTGTAAACAAAAGGAACAAGAACAAGAATGCTCATACGTACATTGTGATTACGATTCAGAAGGACCAAAAGCGCGCAACTAGCAGGAGGCATCATCAAGAGCCTGATATCAGCAAAACAATCAGGCTTTAGTTTCCCGGTACCATCCCCGGCCCGCACTTCAGCAAGTTCCTCCTCTGAGTTTCCGTAGAGCACACTAAGGTCGAGGTAGCTGCTTGTCTGGTTGATTCTGTAATCACTGCTATCGGTTTTGAAGATACTATGAATGACGAGATCCGCGAAGGAGAAAAAGAGGGATGAAATTCCGTCGGGGTGGGGAACGAACTTGTCGCGCTTTAAAAGAGTATCAAAGATGAGGCAAGGCTCAGGAAGGGAAGTTTTCGGGGTGAGCCTCGTCGAAGGAACGGAGCGGGCATAGGGCGACCCTACTTTTCCCAGGCCAGGGATGAGAGGATTATAGTTGGAGCCATCGGGCGCCCGATAAGCATAGTGCATGCGCCCGGAAATTTGAGATGGAGATGAAGAACCAGGCCCCGAATCTAGGGGAGATAGAAAACCGGTAGGAGGATGCGGCAAATCCTTGTACACTGAAAAAAGGAAGTTTTACAAATGGTTCATTCAGTGAGCATCAAGGCACGCACGAAGATTAATTACAGCTTGTTGCAATTTGAAGGATATGGGGAAGTCTTTGAAGCGAGCCATTTTAGTCAAAATGACCTCCAACTAGCGACAAGTTAATTCAAGGAGGGTGCGGATGCCACGAAGCGACAACTTACTAGCAATTTGTGGTCGTCGAGCGAGTCACCATGCTGAACAAAGTCTGTGAATGCCCGCTGGACTTGACTCAGTACATGAAAAGAGCAAGATAATCGTAGTCAGTACTCACCAGGTCCTCGTAGGATAAGACTGGTTTAGAGAGTACATTGTGGAGCATGACCAGTCGTTTCTCCGTGGGATGTGTCTCTAGACGAGCACCGTCCACCTCGAGCGGCGCGTGAGAGACGGACCTATAATCGGCGTTCCTGGCCCAGGAACGCGCCCAAGTACTGAAGAGAGACATGGTGGTAGCCTAACAGAAGTGCAAGAACAGTTGACTGTTTATATACTCAAGTGCCTGAAGGGTGCCGAGAATTTATTTCTTTTCTGAACGGACTCACCAATTAGGCTTAAGGCCGGGTTGCACGCGCAGATACAAAGATCAATTTCACACTTCTTGATGTGATTAAATCAGCCGTTTCCAGGTTCTAGCATATGGGATACTTTTCACGCCGATGTCTTGGTCCGACGGGACTGTTTTCACATTCGCTCTTTGTTATTTCATTCTAAATCATGCATAAATCCACTTCAGACTCACAGACTCCAGGAGTACGGTATACACAAACTACAGACTACATGATGAGACAGCAACTGTTTTGCTGAAGGAGGCGGTGAGTTGGATATGAAACCAATCACAGCCGTATCACGTACTTTTTTTGCAGTCTTGTAGAACGCCTTCGAATGGGCTGAAAGTGCTTCGGATCTTTCGACCAGAGTATCAAGCTTCTCGCCCCGCTGCAAAACTGATTCCATCGTTTTATGCTGTGCCTCTGTCGGCTCCCGCTCTTCCTTTCTTTTTGAAAGAATAAAGCTTACCAAGATTATCTTTGTTTCATCAAGCTCCTGTTGCACGCGCATAATTGTATCGGCCTGGCGCGGATCTTGGTACTTCTGGATGTAAGCATTGATATCTGGGAATGATATTGATCCCGGGTTCTTGAACGAAGATTGGGGTACTTTGGCGGTAAAGTCGTCAAGGAGCTTTGTTAGCAGCGAAAATGCTGGTCTGACAGGATACTCCTGGTCCGTGATCACAACACCTAGTTTCCTTGGTTAAGAACAAGGCCCAGTTGAACTTGTTGACTGCCAAGTACCAGCAAGCTGCTCAGCTCCCCCACGATTGTAAATATGTGCCGTGTAGGAGTTTTCTTGAACACTCTGCCTCTGGCCTTGTGCTGTGCGCTCTGCTACTGTCTTTGTGAAGAAATTCATGAATTCGCCAATGGAACCCCGCTGGTAGAATGAAAAACTTGACAGGTCATTGGCAGAACTGAGAATAGCAGAAGCACCGGAAGGCGGAGCAAGAACGACTGAGATAGAGTAGATCTTCATTTTGAACAACTAGAGGGACAAGACGACAGCAGGTATAGAGGCAGGCCCCTGTTCCTAACAGGTACAAGCGGAAGCATATAAATAAATGCGTGTTGTGATTGGTTGCAAACATCACAACCCATTATTAACTCATTATTATGATTTACGTACAGCCACTAATCATGACTT
>Ga0157357_1000123_pt1 | contig 30238 bp, 47 predicted proteins | sample AttcapACBM1_FD_111485 | JGI IMG/M metagenome (GOLD analysis project Ga0157357, IMG submission 111485) | Fungus gardens microbial communities from leaf cutter ant in Botucatu, State of Sao Paulo, Brazil - Atta capiguara ACBM1 | ecosystem: Host-associated > Fungi > Mycelium > Unclassified ... | reverse complement strand
GCAACTGGTACAAATTCTTATTTCAAGAAAGTCATCGAAAGGCCCTGCAATAAACATCCACACCCAGAACATCCTCTAAACCCTGTAATGCTTCCTTCAACCACATCTTTACTTGCTCCGTCTCCTTCCCTGCCACTCTCACAACGGCACCTTCTCTCACGGATTCTTCCGCATCACGAAAGTCAACCTGGCTGAATGACCATATCAAATCTTCTGGTACTCTCCTCTTAAACACTGTAATGGCCTCAAAAGTCGCTCTGAGGTTCTCGACAATGTTTTGTACCTCGGCGCCGTAGAGTAACACCATAGCATAGCATGAGTACGGTGCAAGTCTCTCCCCAAGTGCTCGCTTTGGCAGACTATCGGACTGACTCTCATCAGCTTCTAAAAGCATAACATCTCTCGCCCATCTCTTCCCACCGATAAACACTTCATTTTCCGAGTAATACCTGGTGAATGCCCAATCTTCGCCAAGTGCCTTCCTTCCTGACGTCAGCCAGTCGAGAATCACAATTGATGCATCAGGTGCAACATCGAATTTCTGAATTTGGTTGTACGATGCGGAACGGAAACATGTCACTGGGTCTGGAAGGAGGAAGAGGCTCGATCTCGACCGAACAGTATACTGTATCGTCTGTGAAGTCAATGAATCGTCCAAAGGTGTTGGAGATGATGTATGTTCTAGTGGTCGGATGCACGCGAGTCGTTGCCCAGGTCTTGTCTTGAAAACTTTTGTGGATCCCTTCAAAGTAGTTACGGAAAGCGCCAGTACACTACATAGAATTCCAAATACCCACTTGTGATAAAACTAAGAGTTTACTGCCATCCTTCAATTCCACGTCAAGTTCTACCCGATCTCCAGCGACCAATCCACCACCATACGATAAGAGATACACAATCGCAACTTTTTGTGAGCACACTCGTGGTGACAACAATTTCAGTGGGTAAGCTGCGGACAGTTCCTCGAAAATTGCCTTGGTACCGTGAACACCCAGGGTAATCCGTCCACCACCAACCGCAATTCTTTTAATTTCCGGAGCAGAAAAGGTTGATGCCGAAACAGCAGTCGAGGTCATCAAGCTAGATGTATATCAAAGAAGAGGAGAAGAATGTTCTTATATTGGAGGTGATCTTTCCCAATCATGATAGGCTCGAACAGTTCACCTCAATCGCACCGAGTAGATCTTCAACTTACTCATGGGCAAAAAAATGTAACAGATGTATTCTGGTGATAATACGTGACAAGTCCTTTGACTGAATTGTACACACCGAAAAGAGGTCAGGAGGTTACAAGTTCTTACGCTGACAGGATAATCAAGATGAATCAGATCCAAGGAATGAGGGAGGGATTCACTAAATAAAAACAACAAGATACCATTAAGAAGGTCGAAATCAAATGAATGAGGAGGAGCCTATGAGCTTTAAAGACTTGGGGGAACAAAAACCTTGAAATAAGGTGAGAGACAACATAGTTGATGATAAATATATATCATAATGGACTAGGTGAAGGAACGCGGTGTATGATTGAAGAGGTGAAACGAAAGACGTAGAGGGTGAAACCAAAAAGAGATGAAATAGAATGTTGTGGAGGGTCAGTACTGTCGCGTTGCAAGCGCACGGATTTCGTATAGATGCGATCGGTCAGGTTCAGGGAAAGTATCGTGTCTCGACAAGGCTGACTGCCAGCCCTTCATTTCTAGACGATGGCGTTCCTCTGCAGCTCTGCAGGCATGCACGAAGGCATCGTCTATGTCACGGACAGCCAAGGACGCTCTCGATCCCCTATCACTTTCTGAGTCAGACAATACTTGAGAACGACTTCTCGCCGGGCTGACGGGGTCTAAACGACCTTGTGACGTCGTGGTTGTTGAACTTCCAGTTTCGGAAGGTGTGCGTTGCATGCTGGCGCGTATAGTGCCATTCTTAGAGTCCCAATCGTTCTCGTTCTCGTCATCTGCCAGGTTGGCGAAAACGTCGGGCTCGCTTTCTTCTGGAGGCAGTGCTGATATCCAACACATTCGCTGAGGGTCGAATATCATGTTACCCACTCTTCGAGCACCGGATGCAAAAGATCCCACTGGCGATCCTATTGAGGACCCAGTCAGGTGGGTGATGAGAGCAGGCCTGGTGGAGGTAGCATCAAAATCTTTAAGAGCCTGATCATTGCCTTCCCATCGTAGAATTTGAGGATTCCATTTCATGTCACCAATGACTGGAAAGCGATGAGCATACATTTTTGTGCAGCTTCAATAAACCTACCTTTGGATGCACCAACACCTCCGAGATTCCTGATAAGCGTCGGTTTTCTCTTGGTCTGGTTCAAAGGTGAAGTAGCCTTTTTCTTCTTTGGAAGTGTTTCAGAAGGTATTAAGACTTTGGATGAAAGGTCGATCCGAGTATTTGTTCGTCGCAGTGTGTTCGTCGCAGGAGCTAATGGAGCCACTATGTCTATAATAATGTTTGCTTAGGTTTAAACATGCGAAGGAAGGACAGACCATTGCTAGTGGACTCCGTGCGCCTCTTCCTCCGCACTGTGCCTTTGTTATCACTTTCTGTGACTGGTGCGGGTGGAGATGAGGGAATAGCCCCAGGTACTCGGTTCCCTTTGGGCGGGACACGGTACCGACTCTCCTTATCTCGATCTGTTGGAAGATCATCAAAGCCATCAAGTTCGGTACCATCCCCGTAAGTTCTCTGTCGTTTCGGACGCTTAAGAACTTTAGTTGCTGGGAGTGTTACTGGGGCAGGCAGGGGAGTATTTGATAGTGCAGGTGCCTTGGATATCCGAGAACTTGAGCGTCGAAGAGACAAATTTGATGGAGGCCGTATGGGCGGAGGTATTGGGGTAGGTTCTTTGGAAATTGGTGAAGGGGTAGCAGACGAACCGGGAAACACTTGCAAAAGGGATGGTCGCGACTTTGATTTCATCTGAGCTGGCATTGTTAGACGAAGGGCAACAGAATTGGATGAAGGTGTAGGGGGACGAGTTGGAGGAATGGGGTGTTCAGTTTGTTTGGCGCCCAAGCCCCCCTGTGTTTTTGCGATAGAAGAAGCTGTAGGTATTCCATATCGAGCACAAGACTTTGGTGCACTAACAGGTGGTTCTGGAGCATTGGCATGGCTCACCTCCATGAGAGAGGACAATGACGCCTTGCGAGCGAGTCTGCGCGAAGCCGGCGGGATGGGTGGCTTTAAGCCATTATGTGATTTCTGGCCCCGTAAACTGCCTGGTTTAGATATGAGAGGAGCGGAAGAAGACTGTTTTTGGGTCCCAAGGGAACTGAAACTGGACTGGCTCCGTGGAGGTGGTTGTAGCGGCGGGGACGGCGATAGTCGAAGCTTTTGGAATTGGCGCACGGACGACGGCGGCGGAGCTGTTGGGGACTTGGCCCTATCACTCCTTAACCGTGAGGGTGGACGAAATGAGGTTGATGGTGGTCGTTGTGGGGGAGCACTATAGCTGCGGTCAAAGTGGCGACGTGGTCGCTGGATTTGTGCATTCTGGAGCAACCGACTTGGACTTAGGTCAACATCATCATTGAGAATCAAACCCGCTTCGAAGTCATCTTCTGGGTTTGGACTTGCTACTTTGACGTATTGTGTCATATATGAGGCCTTTTTCTTCAACTCGAGGATTTTATTGAGTTGCCTGCTGCCATTACCGGACTCAAAGATGGCGGCAGGAATTACAAGACCATCAAGGTCTTTCTGTTCGTCATCCCCCTCAGATTCTGTTTCAGGAAGTGATGTAGAGGTTACGGAATTGGAGGAGGGCGAAGCGTCAGCAAATCCAAGCGTCGAATATGTATCAGACGATTGCGAAGACGAGGTCTGATCTCTGTCGCCCCATTCCAGAGAAATCTTCGAAGATCGGTGGTGAAGCGAGAGGGAGGGAAGAGACAACTGATTTAGATCCGAAGGTAAAGCAAATCCATCCTCGAAGTCGTCTTCGATAGTTTCGGTAGCTGGTAGAATTCGCGCTTGCGTCTTGAGGGTATCTAGAGTCTTAATGGTGGATACACCCTCATCGTCGCATTCATTTGCAGAGGAAGTAGGAGGTGGCCGTATCGTAGATACAGAGGATCCTTGGGACTGGGACGTGAGTGAGGAGGCTAATACTGATCGAATGGATATCCCAGCGATGATTGCCTGAGTCTTGGCACCACTAGCCGGACCAAAGTCCATCTCCATGTCTGATTCTTCAATTTCATCCTCTTTTTCGGATGGAGTTGTTATGGGAGCACCGTCGGGTAGATCGAAGTCTGCGTCCGGCCATTCCTCGTGTGAAAGACTAGGAGCAGGGATGGTGTGCATGTCTAGGGAGATACAATGAAAGGTTTCCGGCAATATCGTGGTGGCAGTGGAAAGAGAATGTCGGAATCTGGAAGCGGTAGAGTCTGGACAGGTATTCCGCAAGAGAAAGAGAAAGGAGAAAGACGAAAGATTGGAAATTTACCAGGGAGATTTAAAACACAGGAGACAATGGTCCTCGCACAGCACAAAGTCGCTGTTGCGAGGACAGGCGCAATGGACAAGCCAGCAAGGGGACAACCGTCGTAAACAGCCTTGTCACATGTCACATTTATATTTATTAATATCTAGTATGGCATCAATCTCCTCAACTCCTCTGCTCGCCGCTCAATCTCGCTCTCTCCCCCCTCAGAATCAGAATTATCGCCGCTCTCTTCCACACCCCCCATATTCCAACCTTCTAGCACTTCATCCAATCCCTGTCTCAATCTGAGTCCCCTTTCCGCCATCAGATCCGCGAGCGAACCGAGTTCATGTGCAGTGAACACACTCCTCAACACCCCAAACGCCATCATGTACAAGCCTAAGAGTCGCTCAGTCATCCATTTACGAGACAACGCGGTTGAGCAAACCTTTGTAAAATGGACATTCACCGATCGCACGGTACAAAAGTCCTTTGGCCCTCTCCAAATCACCGGCTCGGATTTCAAATTCAAGGTAGATCCGCCAGATCACCGAGCTCGCTCTAGTTCTGGTAGTCATCATATAAATATGTCCACACTAGCCAGCCCTGTAAAGACACACCTCTCACTTTCCACAGCTCCGGCCAGTCCGCTCCGAGTACGTTCAACCTCACTCTTCCAGCGACCTTTTTCCCATCCAGCAATCCAAACTTCCTCGATCCTGCGAGCCACGTCTTTTGTCTTTCCAATATCCACCTCGTTATCCCCTAACATGCCTCGAACATTCCCCCAGACACCCTGACCCTTTTCTCCCTCGAGGAAGATACTCAAAATGACCGAGTTTCCAGGGAATGCCTCGAGGGCTATTGACGCCCGCTCCCGCAATATCATAGGAGGCATCGGGTTTTTGAGGACAACTCCGTACCGGTACAGCATCACCAAGCCCCCCATCGTCATGCTCTCCCGTGCAGCGTTGGTCTGATCTTCTAGATGGAGATACCTGTCAAAAACTTGAAGCATCGACGCCGCATCTTTTACAGTAATGATTTCTAACAAAGCCCGCAATTTTACCCAGGCTTCCCTCTCCTTCATTTTTGTCGTCTCAAGGGTGGAAGAAGTCAGTGCCTCGGCTGCATCTTCCAGTTTTCTTTTTGCCTTGAGAAATGCCACACCAGAATTTGTGACCTCTATATCCATCGAACGAAAAATGATTTTGGTGACTTCCTGGTTTTCACCAGCCAGCCATTCTAACTCGGCCCAATTATACCATAATATCGGCAAGCCGAGAGCTGTAGCAGGAGGCCTCAAGGAAAGAAGGACAGTCTGATATATCTTCCTGGCGTCGTCGAGTCGGCCGCGCAGTCGCTCTAGTTGAGCATGAGCCGCCCAATGAAGTAAGGAATCTTGTGCCATAGAAATCAAAGACTTGGACAGTTTGAGAGAACTGTGGCCCTGTAGTTAGTAATAGACAGCTATCATCAAAGATAGTCACTCACTTCTTCACATTTATGGTGGACTCGAATCCAAGAGCCATTTCATCCCATGTAATATCTCTATTTTCCGTCCTGAGCTGTGCAAAAACCCTCCTTATCAATAGCACGTCCAACCTTTCCACGTCCTCCTGATTCCACCAGCTTCTTAAACCTTTCGATGGATCAGCTACAACATCCAAACAATCAACAGCCGACTTCCCCCATTCTTTGACAGGAATACTAAAACTGCTTGAGTACTCCTTCTCCCGCCCAACTACTACACCAGCTGCAGATTCCGTCATGACAGCTGTCTGATCTGACAATGCAGGAAAAATTGCATCGAGATGTGACTGCGTCGTCAAATAACCAGCACTCCACCGATCATCCCAGTTCGATACGGAATCCGTCGTTAATGAGGCAGCAAAACCTGGGACAGGCAAACCGAGGAATGACAACCACGCCAACCGGAACGCAAGCCTCGTTCCAAGATATCTAATGTCAAATAAGAAGGGTCGAACGTCTGAAAATAGGACGGTTGCAAAAGGGTCGATTTCCGCCACCTTATCGGAAGATTTAGCTGGGAGAAACGACGATTGATCTCGTTGGATTTCATTGAATGACCATTGACGGTAAGGATCTAACTGTACGACGTCCGATTGAGGGAGTTCGATCTCGCACGGTGATGGAGCCTCTGGTTTCCCTAAAGCGTACCATTTTGCCCAACCTTCAGCACCTTCCTCACCAACCCTGGCAACCTCAGAATCCCAGAACTCTTCGAGTTCCGAGAATTGAACTTCGCTAGTCACTCCAAAGTTCAGTGGACGTTTGAAAGTGCTATAATGGTCGAAGGATGTACTTTTAGTGTGGGAGCACGAAAAACAACATCGATACTCACAGTTCCGCTTGAGCCTGGAACATACCCATTGCCTTCTCTGTGAATCCTGCCAAAAGTTCATTCCATGAGTCAACCACGAGTATCATAGCTAACTACCGACCTGCATCTCTGTAGAGCACAGCTATACGCCAAAATACTCTCAGCTTCGCTAGCTCTCCAACTGCTCCTTCATCGCTATTAAATGCGGAATAGACACGCAAAACCTCATCAAGGAGTCCATTCATGCTTTTCATAGTACGTATACGCCATTCCAACCATTCCATCCAGATTTCGACCCCACCTGCCTTGAGAGCAATTTCCCATTCGGCTTTTAGTTTATTTTCTGGCCAGATCTCTTCTCCAGCTTTCATATACCGCAGCCAAAGTAACTTTGCCGATTCATTGTTAGTATTTACCGTCAACGCACGGGATAGAATAGACACAGTGATTTCTGAACGAGCCTTTCTTGCATTCCGGGATAAAAGTGGAATGGTTGAAAGGGTGTGGTTTAGTAAAGAGAGCCATTTGTCCACAGCTGATGGGTTCTTTGCAATTTCTTGTTCAAGTTTCTTGATTGCAATTTGCTGCGACGTTAGAGTAGGCGAAGAATCAGAACTTTCTTCTCCAGTATCACCCTCGGCGACTGGACCTGCGGAGGATTCAGAGTCCGAATCCGAGTCTCGAGCGGTAGTGATGGCACGATAGGACTCTTCAGGATTCCTACGTCCTCTCCGCGAAGGCAGCTTAATCACCCCATCAACTTCCTCGTATTTGGTAGTAGTGGATGAAAAGATTTTCTTCGTTGGCGGAAGAGCGAGAAGCGAACGAGCACTCGAACCCGAAAGACCTGACATAGACAGCTGAAACCATTCCAGCGGCGGAAAATCTCACAGGATAGATCTATTTACCTTATGTGTTCCTACCAACCCGACTTCTATTCCCTGAGCAGCCCTTTGAAAGACAGTCCAGGCCTTAGACAAGCCAAGTATTTGCCTGCCACCTTCACCATCATAAGACGTTACGAAAGTTATTTCAATGTAACATACCATGGTGTAGACGATATTTCGGTACGTCCCCTGCATATATACCGCCATATTGCAGACAAAGATTATCACCCTTGGTATCTGTGAAAAAAATCTTAAAAGACTCGTCGTGTTTCTGAAGGTCAACATCAGCTTTCTGTCGATCGAATTCGAGGTTGTCGAAAGATAGATGTTTAAATCTATCACTATCTCGATGGTTGTGTTTGGATTTGCGCCCATCATCATCATCTCGTTCACGTTCTCTATCTTTCTCTCTAACTCGTTCCTTGTCCTTACGTCTGTGCTTTTCCCGACTGTCGTCTTTCTTCACACCTTTGTCTCTCAACCGCTCACGTTCTTTCCGTCTTTCCTTCTCTACTTCCCGACTTCCACTTCTTTCCTTCCTCTTAGTCCTCGAAGACTGTTTTCTCTTTTCCCGTGAAGGCTCAGAATCGAGCTGTCTGCTGCTCGGTCCGGGTTCATTATCGGGAAATGTGGAAAAATAAGACGGAAATGATGAGAAAGAAGAAGTCATTATAGCTAGAGAATGAGGATTGAAACAAGTTGAGGACGTTCCAGGACGCGGCAGGAATCAATGCATTATGTAATGTATGCTTTCGTACTTTTTCAGGTCTGAAAAAGCATCCCTAGTAAACTCCAACATAGTCTTCCAAATGCGTCCATTAACAGAAGAAGAATCAAAAGCTGTTTTCACCAAACTTGCCAATTACATTGTCTGTCTTCTGCTATCTCCCATTTTGATCATACCTAATATCATTGCAACAGGGCAAGAACCTCGTTCATCTCATTGACAGACCCGATGAACCACATTGCTTCCGTCTACATAAGGATCGTGTTTTTTATGTCTCTGAGTCTTCTATGAAAATGGCGATATCTGTAGCAAGGCCGAACCTTATCAGCCTCGGAACATGTTTTGGGAAATTCAGTAAGAGCGGAAAATTCAAGCTGCATGTGACATCTTTGGATTATCTGGCACAATATGCCAAGTACAAGGCAAGTACGACGTAGATTGAGAGATGTATACTGAGAGATAATTATTAACTTAGATTTGGATAAAGCCTAATGGTGAAATGCCGTTCTTGTATGGAAACCACGTCTTAAAAGCACACCTGGGACGGATAACGGAAGATACACCAGAACATCAGGGTGTTGTTGTGTATAGTATGAACGACACCCCACTGGTACGTTGAATAATCTCGCTAAAAGTAGTCAGCCTGATCACTGCAATAGGGCTTTGGTGTGACTGCTCGGTCGACGGTTGATACTCGAAAACTAGATCCAACATCAATTGTTGTCTTTCACCAAGCGTGAGTACTCGCATTAATATCTTCATTATCGATGCTGAGCGACGAAACTTTGCCAGTGATGTTGGAGAATATTTACGTGACGAGGTTCGTAATGTATCAGACAAATCACCGTTCATACGCTAACAGTCGCTCCTAGGACACCCTCTTTTAACCATGGTATCGACTTCATCCCTGATGATCTTTCTAGAATCTTCTTTTTGATGGTGTGGCCCTCTTTCACGTTCGTCAGTAATCTTCACTTGTGTCCCAATGTAGGAGAGCCACCGCTCCCACCGCTCCCAAAAGGCCATACAAGTAATGACCAGAATCTTACCACGATCCGCGTGCAGAGATTTATGGTTACATTTATACTCCCAATGGTGGAGTGCATTATCGAAACCCAAGAGCAGCACTGTCCCATCATGTACAGTCTCGATATATGACTAGGTTTGAACACGCGAAGTATCCCAGATAAATGAGGTTCTCTGCTTTAAAACAGGGACCATGAGTCCCCAGTCAGTTATTCGAACTAGAATTATTGAGAACCGACGTGCACAGGTAGGTGGTCAGCTCACCACAGATCGGTCCTAAGCAGATCGGTCCGAAGCATTCGAGGTGAACCACCAGGTTGACAGAACAGAGGTAAAATTAAAGCTACTTTTCTTGCAGCTAATTCCTATACCGGGGATCTAGCCTCAGGAAAATGGATACCAGCCAGTCCTTGATGCATGGGCATTTCGCACCGAACCCTAGACTTATCCGCAAAGTGGGGCAGAGGGAATCTTCATTGCCGTCAATCAGACTCTTGGTCGCAGGGCTGCGTGAATACGAGCGGCCACATGCGACTATACGGGTATCCAAAGTCGAAGGTTAGACTCAGGTCGTCGAGCCTGACGATGATCACGGTGCTTCTTTTGGCCAAAGTAATGTGCCATTGACAGTCTACATCGTCGCAGTCTCTGGATAAGTTGGTTACATCAATCACTAAGACAAATGTTTAGATAGAGTGGAGCGCATTATAGGAAGAGGATGAATCCATGGATGTCTGAGGGAGACTAGTAGGTACTGTACCTTTTATGTCGATAGTGCTCACCTCGACTACTCCTGCTCTATTTGTTTATTTCTTAAGTGCATTTGTTCTTTGGTCATATTCATTAATTCTAGATGTATTGAATCTGTTCCCAATCCTACCTCCATTATTCAAGGTACCACGTAGATATGTTGTAGACATGTTGCTGCCTGATGATCACGGGACCTGCAACACAATATCATCTGCAATCTCCGAGTGACAGCACGGGGCATTTGAGCAGAAGAGTACGGTGTTAAGAACACAGTCGAGGTAATACTGCCGTCACAAACGTTTTAAGGAGGCAGATTTTAATGGCATAGTGATTGAAATCGGAGAAGAGTTCGATCCAGGGTCGGTCTATATACACAGCACAAAAGCCTTTCTCCGGAGGCTATGGCATGTGGCGGATCAAATTGCGGATCAAATTGCAAATGTCACACTGTACGTGTCTGGTCATCATGTATCAGGCTTCAGGGCCTTAGGTCCGTGCTTCATCCTCATCCTTGCCCTCGTCATGGCTTCAATCTCACGAAATATATACGAGAAATGGATCTCAATATCTGATGCAGACCTCTCTATTGGCCATATTGAAGACCTGAAACAAGCTCGCGACGACCTCTGGGTAGCTGCAGCTTGCGTCGACCGCATTCTTGATAGTGTTACCCTTCAGAGAGCACTTTTGGAGGCAGGCTTGTCGAGAACTGCTGGTGCTATAGAGAGGAGCAAAGATGCAACTGCATTTGCTCATAGAACTTCAGAAGAAGAAAGGAATAACGCTTTAGTGGGTCACTTCTGTGCCACCACGGCCGATGCACAACTTTGTTGTCTTCGTTCAGTCCTCCTTCAAAGGCTGGACCGCCTCAACACGTTCTCAGAAATGCAGAAGGAGGCGCCATTGGTCGAAGAGGATATTGAGGACACTGAAGCTGGAGAAGAAAACGGGGTTGAGGTCGAGATGGAGGACGACTGGGATGACCCCTGGGCTGAAGAGCCCATAATCAAGCCAATCTCTGCATCAGTGCTTAGAAAGCCTCTGCAGATTCCCTTCTCTCTGGGTACTTTCCTAGTAAATGATCTATTGTGGTCAGCGTGCCAACTCGCATCCGAAGAGTGGTTCAGTTCTTTACGAATCCTGTTGGATAAGCACGGCTCCTATCTGTGGCCGTTCCGCTTAACAATATTGGATAGCGTGCCAGAATACGTTCATCCATCCGAATACCAACAAATTGCTCTCAGGTTCGACTTTCCCTCTTACAAAGAACTCGAGCCCTCTTTCAACCCCTGGAGAGCCGAGGTGGATCTATCTGAATCAGAAACATTTCGACGAGCTTTGAGAGATAGTGGAGCTGGATTTTCTTTCGGGTCGATAGATACTCTATCCCCTTCGGTAGAACCGCAGCAGCCCCTGGATGCAGACGCTTTTGGCACATGGTACAAAGATCGTGCGAACAAAATAATTGCATCTACGGGTATGGTAGACAATGCACTGGCATTAATTCAATATGGTGCTTCCCAAGGGATTCCGAGTTTGGACGAGCTCGGGGAAGAACTCAGCTTACTTTCCCGACTCGTCTATGATACTCCACATCCAGACGACATCACGGAGGACTGGACGCTTAAACGTTGGCAGGCATTGGATCCTCCTGCAGTCGTGCGCGCGTACTTATCGCGTTCAGCGCCCGACTCCTTGGCCAATGACATTTCTCGGCTTGTATTGCCCTATCTCTACGTACTCGAAGCTCGTCTAGAGCGTGCAGGGATACCAGATCCCGACCTTCCTAACCGACTTCTTTATGATTTCATTCTTTCCTCGCGTCTTGAGCTGGCCGCATCCGTATTTGATGCCTCAAAGCCAACTCTACCTGTTTCACAGCGCATTGTAAAAAGAGAAGAGGATTTAGTATGCCTGGCACTGTCATGCCTGTATGGCAGTGAAAGCTTAGATGAGTGGACTACGATGAGTCGCGTATTTGAATGCTTACCAGCGTGGGACTATCCCCGCGACGAGGACAATGACGAAGATGTGGTTGATACAACAATTGCGTCGCTCGGCACCTTTGTCACTCCCTCAATGAGTCATCCTCGCGTCTCACCTGCTGAACTCATGTGCTTCTTCAAGCCTTTACATGTCGCTTCGTTGTCACGAGCTCTCGATATACTTGATGTGCACCTTGAAGCTGGGGAGATATTCTCGCGGTGGAGTGTTCCTGCCCCTTTGAGATGGTTTTTGCAAAGTAATGATGATGCAGAGGAGCAACGAGTATGGGCGAACCGAATGGCCAGGCGGGCTGGTGGCGCACAGGATCAACTCAGCACAATAGAAGACTGGGAGTGGTTATTGGAGGATATGTTGAAATTAACGGGGAAGAGTGAGACCGGAGTCAAGAACGCATTTGGGCATCTGAGTGAAGACGAAATCTTCCGTATATTCTTGGGTGGTCTGTTGAGCGCTGGTAGTGAGTCACACTTCTTCCATTCATAGTCAAAGAGTTTTCTAATCCTTCATCAGAATTTGACATCGCTCGTAGTATACTCTGCTCGGCGCGGAGTAAACTACCTTTGAATTCTCAGGTGGTGGAAGAGATTGTTATTGCTGCTTCGCACGAAATTTATGACAATGCTAGCTCTGGAAATTACAAAATAGGTGACATGAAGCTTGCCTACGACTGGTGAGTCCTGTGGCCGTTGACTTACAGACTGTGAACCTGAAATCGATATTCAGCCTTGACGTACCCCCAACATCTGACCGACTTGTTCGGGAGAAAGAGTTTATAGAAGCAACATCTCGAATTTCTTCCTTCAATGTCTACTCTCGTCCTGGGATTCCTATATCGCCGATAGAGATTCGTCTAACGAAAGACAGGCTCTCTCTTGTATCTCGTGTTCTCTCCAGTAATAATGATGCATACAAGCACACCCAAGTCGTTCTCGACCTCTGCTACAAATTGGGGTTTCGCGGAGATGCAACTGCAGAAGTTAGAACACTCGCCATGCTTGCTGATACCGCCTTGCAAGCAGAAGACTTCACCCGAGCGTATGAGAACGCAATGCGGATGGTAGACATTGTCATGAAACTCCGAGGTTCTAACAATTCATTGAATGTTGACAACGACCAAGTTCAGGAGGCAACCGAAGTATGCTGGGTTGGATGTTTTCAACTTGGTCGGCAGTCAGAATTTCACGACCTCAAGAAAAAACTACAGCTTCTCGGACGCACCCTCGAATTATGCCCCCCGGAAAAGCTCCACGATGTCCTTGTAGCCTGGAGACATCTTGAGAAGGAAGACATTGTTAATCGCGAAAAGGATCTCATACAAAAGAAACAACTACACATCGGTGGTAAATTACTTGCAGACTCACTCCGACATCGTCAACGTCAAGATGGTCACGGTCGCAGTCATGGTCAAACCTGGGACCATGCCTCGATGGTACCTAGTGCCACATTCAACATAGCAGCTTCCTCTCTCCGTACCAAACTTCAACAATTCCACATGCCGTCTCCGCCACTTTTGTCGACACCAGATGCTGCCGCTTTGGCTAGCCGAACCTTCCGGAGTGTTGCTGCGAATTTTTCTTTTTCGGTTGGTCAGCGGAGCACAACACCTTCGCAGGCTTCTCACCATGGTGGATATGGGGATCACCAAGGACACGGTGTCTTGACCGTTGGTGGGAGTGGTTCTTCTCATGTTTCGGAAGCTGGTCATGCACTGGATGATGTATCATCGCAGGCATCGAAAGTATTTTCGAAAAGTATTGGTTGGCTCATCGGTGTGGATGAAGAGTAGCGTAGTAAGTAAGTAAGTAGTGGTAGTAGTCTTCGGTCAATTTGAATTGTCTTTTTTATATGTAGGATAACTGGTTTCCTCAGCAACGTGATGGGTGGACTGCGAATGGTTTTTTCTCGAACATTCTTAATTTAGTTTACACCTCCTCTGATTATTCCCTTAAAGTTTATAGTATTGCGTGAACGAGATTTATTTTTATTTGTTACTTTATATATAGATACGAGGAATTGATCGATCGATGTGGCGGTATAAATGATGATATACATTGTAAAATAATAATAATTAGGAAAAGACTTTTCCAAACATAAAATCCAACATCCCAACATCCAGCATTGGCTCCACCCTAGAAAAAAAGTAGTCGTCGTCGTTTCCACGTATAAAGGGTGAATACAACGTATAACTTTTTTGAAAAAAAAAAGATATATGTGGAAGAGAAAGAAAGAAAGAACCAAGACCCTTGGCCCCCGGTTAGTAAAAAATAAAGTAAACTTGAGAGGAGAAACGACCTAGGAAGGAGGGAATCCACATATGAGCATTCCCCGTCAAACAACTGTTTGTGACCGGAAACAAAAGAAGAAAAACCCTGAGAAACTTTTTTAAAAAAATGACGGAAAGTAGGGGTTGCCATGAGAGAGAGAGGGGGGTGTATATAGAAGGAACATGGATAAAAAATAGGTAAATCCGGTGTGTCAAAACCAAGCTTAGTAAAAAAGTGTAATTAAGATGTATAAAGAACCAAGATGTACGTGTGTGTGTGTGTTGGGATGCGAGAGGGAGGTGAGTGTACTACGAGCAGATCCAGAAAGTCGAGAGAATGCCGGAGATAGAATCTGGATAGTAATAGGCAAAGAATTAGCGAGTAAAGCGGAGGCTGAAATTAGAAAGGGGCTAAAAGGTGATTATGAAGGGACAATGTGTTGTACACAAACCAATGGATCTCCGAATAGTGACAACATCTAGCCGAAGAGATCTCAAAGAGAGATAGTGAGTTGGGATATGTAGTGATGTCGTTCCAGCCATTGCACATAATCTGAGAGGTTCACCTTACTGCTCTCCTCACCTCCTCCAAAAACAACCGAATGAACCAATTCAAATTTGGCCATTAACGAACCTCGCAGAGCTACCTGTCTTCACTCGAGGTCTATTCATGACCCTACCAGCACCACCTTCGTTTTTGAACGGTTTTTGTTGCTGTGACTTGGAAGGTAATGGCGGCACCGGCGGCAACCTATCTCCACACTTCTCACAGCCTTCGTTATGTTTCTGCAACTTCATCCCGGCCAATTCATTCTTCAATGATTTAACCTCATTTTCCAACTCACACACTCTCTTCTGCCACATCTTATTGGTATTATCGAGATGCTCCTGTAAGACCTTGATCGCCGTAGCCGCTTGCGCATCCTTCTCCCTCACAGCGTGCGACGAGGAGCTGGCATTTGGCGATAAGGAAGGCGGTACGAATTGTGGATCCATATTTAACCTCTCATCCACAAGAACATAATCATGATCACGACTCCAAGTTGGTCCTGCCGTGCTACCACTATCCGTGGGTGACGCAGTTCCACCTGTAACAGGGGTCGTAAGAGCTGTACCGGCAAAAGAAGGTGCAAGGGGACTGAGATTGTATTGTGACGAAGTTGCTGATGCTGAAGAAGACGAAACGGACATGGAAGCAAGTGAATCCAGTCTAAGCCTTTCGTTCTCTCGTCTTCTCACTATAGTATCGTCTCCGGTCTCTTTTGGCCCTATACTCTCCTGCTCATCGGCAAAGCCAAGTTTCGTAACGTCGATATGGTCACCGAAGTGAGCACTGAAGAGCGTTGAGACAGGACGTAATTTGAGCGCAGGGAAATCTTCGACATCAGGTGGTGCACGTTGGTGTAGAGACACATCTTTTATGGAGGCAGCTCGAGGGGATGTTTGGAGTGGGGATGTTCGGAGTGGGGATGATCCGTTACTAACGGATAGTTTGTGTGGTAGAGGATGTTTGGGGCTAGTTGTTGACGACCATGAAACATCAATGACATCAGAGGTTCCCGGTTGATAAGCGCCTTCAAGTCGAGAGGCAGCCTCGAGTAAGGAAGGCGATAAACTTGGTACGGGAATACGATGAGAAGAAGGTTTAGGGTAGTGCCTCGAGGTGAGAATGGAGGCCTCAGACTGTGACAACGAGGGGGCAGAAGGCGGCAGAGGAACAAGGGATGGTTCCTTTTCGTTGACCTTGGCATTGCCGAACAACCTCATGAATCCGCTTTTTTTGTGCTTTAAGTTTTTACTGGTGATGACTGGCGCATTAGCATCCTTGACAGCTGATACTTCAAGGCCAGTGGCAAATCCACTCTCTGATCCTCTTCTTTCGGGTTGCCTTACTAAAGAAGACAATACATTTCTGGCTTTGGTACCAGCGCTGATAGATCGACCTCGGGCTCGTGCAGCCACCGATTCTGAGTAACTTGCATCGCTGGAAAGCGAGGGAGGGGTTTCGGGTGCAGTTGTTGTAGAGGAATCCCCACTAGACAAGGCCTCGCAAGCCCTTGTATTCAGGGAAAGAAGAGTGGTTCCACGACGTTGAGCACGAGCCTCTTCCAAGGATATGAGGGAGAAGCCAGGATTTCGGTTGCGTTCTGTCCAGCCTGGGATGGCATGAGGGAGGGATTCATCAGGTTGGGGGTGGCTTGGAGTATCAGGACTGGCAGAGACAGGGCTAGAGATATCCTTGCCGTGAACGTGTGATGTACGTCGCTTCGACATCTCTGGTGCTGGAGCAGATATTGTCAGAGGATTGGCAAAAAATGGGGGCACCTCGACAATGGTGGAATTGGAGTCTTTTCGGAGAACCTTGGGTGGCTCTAAGGAGTAGGAGACAAGCTCAGGGCTGGCGTAGGGATGGAACTCTTTGTCGATGCGTCGATCGACAAAAAAGCCAGTTACGTCCAAGGACGAAGAATTGGTTGTATCGTAACTTACACGTGGAGAGGGTGAAGCAACAGCGGGAAGGGGAGGACAGGCAGCAGGATCGTTGGGGATATCAAGGGTGGAGGAATTTGAACGAAGCCTCCCTAGTGAGAATTTTCCACGAAGGCCTTCTTGACGTCCAGGATGATGAGAGTGGCCCAAGGAGGAAGTAGAGAGAGATTCTTGAGCTAGCGCACTGTTTTTAAATGCGATATTAGGGGAGACGCCAGGGCGGTTGATGAAAAGCACATACTAGAGAGCACCGCGAGGATGGGTGCCATCGAAGGAGCGCTTGGAGTTGAGAAAAGAGTGACTAGACTCGACGCTGGGACGACCGGTAGAGGGTCTTGGACTGGAGGACGAGCCCGTCTTATGAGATGATTTGCCTCGACCAGAAGTGAATATGCCGATCAGGCTGCTGTGGACGCTGTGTGCGATAGACGTGGCATCGTCTGCGTCGTCGTCTACATCTGCATCGAGCTCCCAGGGGGCGCGTGAGTGGAAGCGCATTTTTGGACCGAGATAAGAGAGGGAGTCGTTATCGTCGTTGTCGTCGTGGACGGGGTCGTCAAGGTCGAGGGCGCTGGATGCGGGGTCGTCAAGGAGACGGGGGTGGGAGTAGTTGGACGTTGAGTGGTCGGGGAGAGGATCGGGGCGAGGAGTAGGCCAGAGCATGAGAGCACAAGGCAGGCCAGTCACGGCTAACTGCGGCGTATCACGTCTCTCTCTCTTCTGCCCAATGTCCACCAGCCACTGGCAGACTCGCATGCAGAAAACACAACAGGCAAAGGCCACCAGGAAGCTCGAGCAGCAGCTCAAACACGAAAAACAGGCCGAGTTTCAGAGGCAAGTCTTTGGATGTCTACTGTTTTATAAACAGCTGTTTCTTTGGATGTCTACCGTTTTTTTTGCTGTTCCTTTGAATGTCTACTGTCCCTTTGGATGTTCCTTTGAATGTCTACTGTCCCTTTGGATGTTCCTTTGAATGTCGGCTGTCTCTTGGATTCCAATTCTCACCCTTTGTCCCAGGCGGCGTGAGGCAGCCCTACAACGCAACAAGGCTGCTGAGCAAAAGCGCAACCTAGAAGAAGCCAAGGCCAAAGTAAGTTTCGGCTCCGTCTCCCTTCCTTTTTCTCTTTCACGCTTCCGAATTTCCAGATGAGCGCCCGAAAGGCTGCTAGACTCCGTCGCAAGGCTGGCAGATCCAAAAAAGTCAACCACTAACTAACTAACATGTATTCCTTGACTACTACGACGACTACTCTTACTACTACAATGCCCATGAGCCGTCTATCTCTCCCGCTTTCACAAACGGTTTATCCAGCCCTGCTACTACTCCCTCGCACAGTGGACAGCTACTTGCCAGAACATCCTCCAACTCCATCCGTAGCTTCTCCCCCTCTTGTCCCAAATCTCTGTCCACTCCTCCCTTCTTCCCTCCACCCATCCCAGGTATCCAGGTTGGGTTTGAAACAATAGTTACCAGCGCATCGGGTACAATCAAGTCCCGTAGTCGATCCCCTGCTGTGATCATACTTCGCCCTAACACATTTGCGGCTTGTGCACTCCCTTTTAGAGGATTGGCCGCTAGCCCTGCAATGTTTCCGAAATTAGCTGACAATAGTGTTCGTTGAGATGCCGGTTGCCGTGAAGTTCCAGTGGAGCCCGCTGGCGCTAGCTTAACTCCACCACCAGTAAGATTCTTGGTGGTGACACTACTTGGGCCTTCTTTTGTCAATTCCGCCTGCAATGCGATGATTCTCCGTAGTGTGTGGGGCGGTGAATATTCCTTGACCTGACACTCAATTAGTCAGCATTTGGCTTGCACATCAGGAAAAGACTCACCATTCCAATTAAGCAGTCTACATGGAAGCTATGATGACAAGGGAATACATAGAACTGACGAGAAAGCACCCATTGTTCGCATTTGGAACACAGTTCATTGGATTCGATCGTGATGAACCTGTTCTTCAGAGCCCCAATGTCCTGTTTGATGCTCTCCGCTGTCTTGGTCGCCTCATCCATCTCCTTCTTCAATTCTTCAATATGTGACGAATATTCCTCCAGTGCATGAGCAATCTCCTCTTTGAAGTCATCAATGACCACAAAATCAGGGAAGAACGGCAATATATCCTCAATCTTCAGCAAATCTGTGTTCTCCAGAAATTGCATCGCCCTGACATCCAATAAATCAGTTTCTTTCTCTCTTTCCCCCTTGGATTCAAACAATATAACACACGCTTTGATATCTTTCTTATCCTGCACAACATATTTTGCAATCTTCAACCACAATTTCTTCCTCAACACCTGATCCTCTTCCTCAGGTACCCTGTCTGCATTGATCTTCGCCAAGTCCAAATCCCCCTTCTCCAACGCCAAATCCACACTATTCTCATACAACCCCATCTTTGCATAAATGTGCACACAAGGCTGTATCCTTCCCGCAAGCTTACATATCCTCAACGCGTAATCCAAATCATAGTATGGTTTGCCTGTGATGGGGTCGCTAGGTGCACTTGTCAGGAAGCGGATAAGTGGTCCATCGTTGTCTTGATTGATTTGAGTTTGAGTTTCGGATCGAGATTGGGGTATCGAGGTTGATGATGTAGGTGATAATATGGCATTACCACCACCACCATGGGTATACGATGGAGAGGAAGGAGAGACGTAGAAGGTAATAAGTAAGTTATGTATCGTAGATGATGTATTATGTTGTTCAAAAATGACATAATTGAGGTATCGGATGGCTTGATTCGGAGAGAGCAGATCTCGTGGTGTATGTTGTAGCTGAAGAAGTGCAGGAACAAGTCGTTTAGGATCAAGAGAAGGCTGGCGAACCCAAGAATCAACTGTATCTCTGGGTGAATTCCGTATGAGGACCGAAGCAAATCGGTAGTAAAGTTCGAGATCGTGTTGTCCACTTATCACCTCGATAGCTTTGGACCACCGCTCTTCAAGAACCCAATGTTCAATCACACGGGCATGATCGCCTACGGTGGAAGCGAAGAAAAGATACATGTCTGTTCGACCATGACCTTGTATAAGTTCGTAGACGGTTTCTTTGTCAAGGTTGTTCTGAAAGAAATCAGTATCTTAAAATATGAGAGTTCAGAAGGCTCTGTCACCTTGTAAGTTTTAAAAAACTGGCGCAGATCATCCTCCAGAATAACCTTCTCTGTCTGTAGACTATCTACATCCTGTGAGACAGATTCAGCTGCAACGATGTCATCCAGCTCATTGCACTTGGACAGGTAAAACTCTACAAGCCAAGTAGCCAGCATCATTCGCTGGGTCAGGTCCTACAACAATCTAAGTCACAGTAAAAAAATATTCATACAAACGTACAGTCTTCTTCGTTCGCTCTAATCGCGAAATTAAATATGACCTCAGAGCATCGCGTTCTCCAATGTCCAAAAACTTAAGCACAACCTCCTCGAACGTCGTCGAGCATTGTGAGTAACATCCAGCAGCTTGGAAGTATCTTGATTCCTTGAAGTACGAGTCCGCTTGAGCAGCCAGCACTCGATCACGTTGATACGCCGTCTGATAGGCATATGAGCCCAGTACATGAATTAGGAATTAAAACCATGAAGCTGTACAACCTTGGAAAACCGGAGTGCAATATCGAATTGACCTTTTTCAAGATAGATCTTCCATACATCCCGATCTTCATTGCCGACGACAATTTCGAAAAGAGATTGATTAGTAAAAACCCAATATGTCCGACGCACAGGGTCCGCGGACATCCCAAGGACGGTTTCATTGACTTTCTATATTGAAAGATCATCAGCTTGTTCGCAGTAAATAGATAGACACAACAAGGCATACTATAGGCAGCTGCTCCTCATACGATATGTGGTCGTTCAGATTACATATACCAACAACTCTATCCTTGAACAACAACAAGAAGTGAAATTCTGTCAGAGACAAAGACAGGGGGAAATCGTCAGGGCTGAGGCCAGGTAGACTTGGGTATGGGAGTAATTGTGCACTATCAATGTGATCTTCCGAGTCTGCCTCGACCTTGAGAGAGCCATGGTAAACTCCGGCCGCGGTCATCCACGCCATGCGTTTTGGTACGGAATGTACCTGATCAGGATTTGGAGTGAAGTATTGGAGATCGGAATTCTGGATGTCCCCAGGGAGCTCGAGAATTTCTGAACCAAATATACAAATAAGTTCCGGACTTGGAAATCAAAGCTGTCATGACGTACTTGGAACAGTATCCCGATACCCAGCAAACAGCTGTGAAAACACCTTTCCAACCTCATCAGACTTCCTGTCCACAGGACCTACGAACTGATAGATCCTCGTTGTGGTTGTAACAACAACCAATGCTTTTTTCACATCTGATACACCGAAGTAATTGAACTTGATGCCAGTGACTGGATGTCGCTCGGATAGAGTGAACACAGACTGTAGATATCGCTCCTGGGATTTAAAGAAATCCTCCTCTGCATCTAGAACAGCTTCATAAACAGTCCCGTTTCTCGCACCAACTAAAATCTCTCTTGTTGATGTGGAATGTGTCGTTGACAGCAAAGCAGCCTTGTTCCATGCAATACTTTCAATGACCATCTTGAATCCTTTTAGCAGTCGAGGTTTCTTCCAATGTCGATACAAATACCAGTTCTCGCCTTGAACCGAGGTTACAATAATGTGACGACCGGAAGGATCCATGAAAACTTTAGACAATGTCATTTCATTGGTTTTGCGAGGTATTGGAATTTTATTGACTTGGTCGGCATGCGAGAGTTCGATGAGAACGAGGAGGTTATTTGTGAGTCCCATTACTAAAAGATCTGAGCTGACCACAAAGGAGACGAGGGGGGCAGGAAATGCAAATTGCACTCGCCCCAGTTCGAAGATAGGTGTAGCGGGTTCATTGGCCCCTATGGCATTTATCTGTTCGAGAAAATGTTAGTTGAGGACTTGGTAGAGAAACCTTTGAATGTACCTTGTTGAGTTCATCAAGGTCCGCGCGTGAATTGTTGACTTCGTAAGGAGATGACTCGAACCCTTCATATTGAATTTTTGGTAGTGGAAGGGCATTAGAAGGCGAGATTCCAGTGGTTGCGGCGTGTTCGACGTCTATATAAAAGTAATTTAATTTGGAATTCCATGAGATACTTTAGAAAAAGCTTTACATTCGTCGAACATGTCAAGATATATATCACCAAAGGATGAGTTGTAAGTAAGTAAGTTTTGATGTAAGTTTTGATACGAGACTCAGCCGAGCGCTAAACAATGATGCATCACGCGCGGCATTTCCGGTCCGGTGTTAATTTGGACCATTTTGCTACTACCTGGTGCATCGCCTGATATCGCTTGATCGAACTCCAGTCCTCTGACCCTGGTATCCTGTTATTGTGACTTTCTTATGCCCGTTTGTCTCCTGTAAGACAGAAAAAAAGAATCTGGGGATAGCAGATCTAGAGTCAGAAGTTTGTGCAAGCTGCACTAGTAATTCATGCATTGATATCAGAGACGATAACATCCGAGGAAATAGGTAAGCGGAGTCCGAGCCAGCATTGCCGAAAGTAATGGTTAAGATTACTGATTACTTCGGTCCGATCATCTTAGGATTGGTTTATCAAGGCCTTGACCTGGACTTTTTCATCTTGCCCCACTTATCGTCATGTCCCCTCATCGACCTATGCCTAGACTTTTCATCGTCCGACATGGTAAGGATAGATGACTGGCTATAACTCATCGAGTCTGATGATCGGATAATAGGACAGACCGAATGGTCCGTGAACGGGTTTGTTTCTTTTGTTTCTTTGTTTCAGAGACCTTGAAGCATCCCTGACATTTCTGGTCTTCCCAGGAGACATGTATGTCATTCCAATACCTGGACAGAATCAAATATGTTGATTATCCTGCAGACAGGAATCTCGGACATCCCATTGACTCCTGCAGGTGAAGGTCAAGTGAAAGCAACGGCTGAAAAGCTCGTCGGTGAAGGTCGTAAGTATATAAACGGACATCATCTAAGTGAAAAAATACTGAAAAAAATATTAGGTCTTATAGATCCAAACAATTTGTGCACTGTCTTCGTCTCTCCGCGGCAACGTGCACATAATACGTTTCATATTCTTTTCGAGAACGTGCCGAAGACTCCTCATCATGTCTTGACAGAGGAGGTAAGGGAATGGGATTACGGTGCGTTAATTCAAGGCCTGGAAACTATCATCTCCCACCCTAACTATGCCAACGTAGGAGACTATGAAGGCCTTCTAACTTCGGAGATTTTGGAGCGTAGCCCCGGATGGGACGGCTGGAAAGATGGGTAGGGGTTAATGCTTCTTGAAAGTCAAGAGAAACTCACTCAGTAGAATCAAGTTATGCTGGAGGTGAGAGTGTCGAGAGCTTACAGGCTCGAGTCGATGGTGTCGTTGAACAGGTCCGTGCCTATCACAAGAAATATTATGAGGAGGGGACCGCTTCCCGAGACGTCATGATCGTTGCTCATGGTCATTTTGGGAGAATCCTTACAGCTCGCTGGGTCGGGTTTCCCCTGGCATATGGTAAGAACAACATAGACTCACTTGGCAATGCTAGACTTCTGACATGTTTTTAGGAAACAAATTGACCATGGATGCTGGTGCCGTGAGTCGCTACCTCCTGTGGTCTCTCCAGAACTAAAAAAAACTTTCTTCCCAGATCACAATCCTAAGCTATAATCACAATAACCTCGAAGAACCCTCAATCACAGCCTTGAACCTGTCTTCCTTGTTGTTGTAGAAGTGTCACTTAGACTCAAAAGATCGTAATACAAATATCCATGTACTCAAAGTGCTGAGAAGTTAAATTGGCGCGACGCGTCTGTTGACTGGTATTGGTATTGATGTACATCAGGTAATTGGTAACTCCGGAGGCGAAAAGTCACCGTAACGGAGCTCGGGTAATAGTTGGAAGTCTCCACTTCTCCCTCTCCCTCTACTCTTCCCCGAAAAATGTCGACAACTGATGTGCAACTTCAGCCGCCTTTGTCTCCAGATCACGACATAATCTCGGAACCAATCGACCGCAGTAAGAGACCGCATGACGACCACGAGGCAAACGGGAGAGACCAGACCGATCTAGCCTCGGAGGCACCAAACCCTTCTGGAGAACCCGTTTACCTCTCAAGTGGAACACTTTTGAGTCCAGGGCCAGACGCTCTTCCTGAAGATACCACTAACGCGACCGTCAACATTCCACTGTCCGAGGGACCCGGGGACGCACTTGCGGCAACAAAAGCAACAGTAGTCAAGTCCCCTGTGAAGAAAACGTTATCTGTCTCAACAAGTGCGACAACAAAGGCAAAAGAGGGCTTGGCTTCGGCTGTTGCAACAAAGACAGGTGGCACTTCCCCTGGGAAGAAGGTGAATATTCAATGCAACGTGTGCTTCTGCAGCATCTTTACTGACTGGCTGGTGACTCATGTATCGATTCCCCTTGGTGTCATTTCCTATACGTAGTCAGCTACTGCCGTGTCGAGAAGCATTTCTGGTCCTGGGGGGACAACACCCACCTCTCCTTTGAAGAGATCTACTACTGTCTCCACAATGTCGAAACCCGCGCCCTCAATCACCCGGCCCTCAGTCACCAGTGCAACAACGCCTTCACGTCGCATCTCACTCGCTACGGCGGGGACAAAGTCCATGCCATCCACCACGTCACGAACTTCTCTCGCCTCCTCAATGACCAGCAAGGCCACTGCAGCAGAGCCTGGCATCGCACATAATCGTGCCTCCGTCATATCCCCCTCTGGTTCTGTCTCTTCTCTGAAATCAACAGGCACTTCTGGTATCAAGCCTCGTGCTTCAATATCAGAGGCGGCGACCAAGAAACCTGCGTCTATTGCTCGGTCAGTCGCAACTACTAAATCTACGACGTCATTGGCTTCTACTGCTCCGAGGACCTCCACTCGAACTCTTTCTGGGACAGCACCCAAGTCCTCTTTAGCACGCCCTGGTTCTATCTCGTCTATCAAGGAAGATGGGAATACTAAAGCTCTGGAAGATCTCCGAAACCGGGTAGGCTATACATTGGCCTCTCAATCTAACTTTGAGATTGATCAGAAATCATAGCTTAATGCGACCAGTGATGAGCTTAAATCAAAGATAGAAACTGTGGCGGAATTGGAGGGACAAATTGAGAACCTAAAACTTTCTCTTGAGACTCTTCAAACAGAGATGGAAACGAAGAACTTACAGGCTAATGAGATCGAATCCTCCAGGGCTGCTCTAGAAATGACATTCCAAAAGTCAAAGGATGAGCTTGCAGGACTACAAATAAAATACGAGGAATCTCAATCTGCCTTGAATTCTTTGAAGGAGGAGGTGAGATTTTATTGAGGCATATATATAAATCTCCTTTGACTGACTTTGCCGTATAGCTTGTGGCTGCTAGGACTGCAGCCACCTCATCCAGTGAACTCAATACAAAATTCAACGAGCAAATTTCGACTCTGGAGTCAGAGTTATCTAGCGCCAAGGATAATCTTGTTACCCTCCAAACTTCTTACGACGCTACTGCTTTAGAGGCGGCAACTACTGCAGCTGCTGATAAGGAAGCCTTGCTCAAAGCCCACTCCGATTTGGGAGCCATTGTAGCTGAGACTGAACAGCTAAAGCAAGTGCAGGTATCAACTCTAGACGAAGCTCAAAAGAAGATCGAAATGCTTGAGAAGAGAGTACAGGAAGCTGGAAGCCTTCAGTTCCAGCTGAATGCTTTAAACGTCGAGAAAGAGGAGACAGCAACGAAGGTCTCTGAACTCGAGATTGAGATCTTGGAGCTGAAGGAAGCCCAAGAAGTTCTCGAAGATGAGTGCGATAAATCGAGGAACACCATCAAGACTCTCCAAGACAACTTTGATCAGTCCAAGCTCGATGTTTTGAAAGCGGCAGAAGATCTGAGGACTACTGAAGCGCGACATGCAGCTGCCATCGGAGACCTCCAACTGAAGCACGCTGGGGAGCTGATGGAAGCTGCTAAGGAGCATACGCAAGTGTCACAGACACTTCAGACTACGCGAGGAGATTTGGAGGCCACGAACTTGGAGTTGGAGAAGGCCAAGAAGGCTGCCGTTGATATCGAGGAGAACCATAAGCTCAAAACATTGGAAATCGAGCAAGCCTACGTGACCGTTCAAAAGGAACTGACAGAGAAACTTGCCTCCATCTCTGCCGAGCTCGAGGTTAGTCTATCCTCTATCCCACACCATGTTTTGTATTGAAGAGTGATGCTATTCAAATGCATAGAGCCAAGAGACCCAATACAACGTGAAAATCCAAGGCGTCAAAGACGAGTATGATCAACTTCTCCAGCAGGCTTTTGAGCGTGCCAAGGTAGGTTTTCTTCCCTCTTGATTGATCTGAATATCAAGAGGATTGATTTCGTGTTTCAGCATGAAGCTGGGGAAGATCATGCCAAAGAACTTCAGGCCCTGCGTGCTCAGTCCAAGGCTGCCATTGAGGAAATTCAAGCCGCCAATTCGAATACTCTCCGGGAACTCAAAGCTGAACATGCTTCTATCCTTGAATCAGAGATACAAGGTCTCAACAAACGACTCAGCAATTCGAAGCTTGAACTCAAAGCGACGCAGGATGACTTGGCAAAGGCTAAGTCTGCGCTTGAAGTTTCTCGCAGTGAGGCTCAGTCTCTCAAGGAACAACTCGAAGAAGTGAAAGCTGCAACCGAAGCTGAACTCCGGTTGGCGCCTGAGCGCGTTGCCGAGAACGAGAGACTGAAGAGAGCGCTTTCGGATGCGGAGGCCGATCTTGTTGTGACAACCGAAATACTGAACCTCACCAAGAGTTCGATGACAGAAATGTCAGATCATCATGCCCGGGACCTGGAGGAGGCTGCGAAAGCACGTGCAGATGAAATGTCGAAGCTCAGAGCTACGCACGAGGAAGAGGTTGTTTTGCTCACGCAAGAGAAGGATGACCTTTCTGTAAAATTGTCAGACACAGAGGGAGAGCTAGCGACGGTGAGGGCGGAGTTAGGCAGTTTGAAGGCAGCTCCGAAGGCAAATAGCAGTGATGTCGTTACCAGTCATGACGCTATGTCGCCTTCAGGCAGTGTTGTGACGGACGAGATGCTGAGTCAGGTGCATGAGGCGCATAATTTGAAACTTGGTGACTTGATGGTTGTACATGACAAGGCGATGAACGTGCTGCAGCAAAAATTGGATGATGCGCAGAAGAAGATCAGGGATTTAGGTGAGGAGGTATCAAGAAAGACAATGGAGATTCAGTTCATGGAGTCGGAAAACGATGAACAGTCGGAGGCTATGACGAGGTATGTACGATTTTTCGGACTCAAGAGCTGCATTGGTGGTCTTGTCGCTTTGGCTTTCATTTATGGGCTCTTTTGAGCTCCTTTGCTTGCTTTCTGAGCATTCGAGGTCTTCAGGGGCCTGAAATTTGGTTATGACATCCGGCATGTCGATCTGTCCGCGTTGCTATCTATTGCACAGACATTTATCTACTTCCGTATTCGCATTGGTTCATTTCATATACTCGATCTTGCGCTCGCCTGTGACACGTTTCGAGTCGATCGTTGACCCACCTTTGTTTTGCCGCAGATTGAAGGATGACACGCGAATCCTCAGAGATCAGTTGGTGAAAGCCGGGATGGAGCCTCAAGTCAGCGGCGATGCCAATGAAGAGTAGATCCACGCTTTGAACACGTGTATCGTCCTCACCCGCTGAACACGCAACAACCACGTTGGTGCCACGATCACTGTACCTTATCATCTTTGATTATTCTGTTCTGAACCCATCTAGGACCTCTATTGCCCTGATTGCTTGTCGGTTTTAAGCTATCGTTCAAGTTGGAAAAGATTTTTATTATTTTCTATAAGTACATATGCCAACATACACGGATCTCTTTCCTCCTGTTTCTATTAGATCTTTTTTTTTCTTGCTCACTTTTTACATACCCCGTGTAATTGCACTCTGGCTGTGACGGAGGGTTTTGATTTCAATAACGCCAGTTATTTGATATCGTCAAAATTAGAAGAAAACCCTGTGCGGCCGGATACTGCCATCGGTTTGACACGAGAAAAAGACAATGATACAGCGGGCGGTCGGCCGGAGAAGATGAGCTGATTAGCCCGAATTCATCTGATTTTGTGACAGCGGAATAGATATTCTGGATACCTAAATTTACCATCTCTGCCCACTTTTCCACCTCGGTCTTCTTTTACTCTTCTCGTCTTTCCTGTCTTCTCCTCGTCATGGGTGTTCAAAGAGAACCTGGTCAAAAGGGTGTTAGCTGGTCCAACATTGCTGTTGGTGAGTATACTTACACGTGGATACATGCTCCAGCTATGATGACAGCTCATACGTACTTTGTGTAGGTGGTATCATGAATATGGTATGAGCTCTTGTACTTGCACCTATGTATGCATGAACTCACCATGTCTAACGCTCTTTTACGTGACACGCGCTGACCTTGACCATGCCAATAGTTTGTAAGTGGCTTGCGTGTGCCGTGAATTCATGTGACTGACATCATTCACAGGAGGCGAGTATTCCTAGCTGAAGACATGGATTTTTTAATCCTGTATTCATTATCCAGGTTACGACGCTTGGTCAACCTCTCGAGGTTTTAAAGACCCAGATGGCTGCTAACCGGTCACAGACAATGCTGCAGGCCTGCAAGACTGTCTGGTCGCGTGGAGGTGTTACCGGTTTCTTCCAGGGATTGATACCATGGGTGAGTATTTCGTGCGTTAGTAAACTGACGGAATTCGAATTTTCTACATTGATTTGTTGGTAGGCATGGATTGAAGCTTCGACCAAGGGTGCTGTGCTTGTGTTCACTGCCTCAGAAGTTGAGACAGCAACACTTGCTGCTGGCATTAACCCAGGTTTTGCCGGCCTGCTTGGTGGTATGACTGGTGGTATTGCACAGGCTTATGCCACTATGGGTGAGTGATATTCTGCTATCCTTGACCCATCGCATGGGCGTATTCATTCTGACAATATCTTATGCAGGCTTTACGACATGTATGAAGACGGTTGAGATCACGCGCCACAAAACTGCTGCTTCAGGTGTCAAACCACCTTCAACGTTCGCAGTCTTTATGGAAATCTACCGTCGGGAGGGTATCCGTGGTGTTAACAAGGGTGTGAATGCTGTTGCTGTACGTCAGTGTACCAATTGGGGTTCTCGGTAAATTCGTATAATTATTGTTCTCGTGCCCGTTGGTGCTAACGGTTTGACAAAGGATGGGCTTTGCTCGTCTCGCAGAGTCGATGATCCGCAAAGCTCGTGGCAAGGGCGAGAACGACAGGCTAACACCGTATGAGAAGATTGGTGCATCGACTGTTGGTGGCGCATTGGCGACGTGGAACCAGCCCATTGAGGTTATTCGCGTTGAGGTTCGTTCAAAACTTATCGTGCTTGTCTTGGGATTGATTAACTCGAATGGGGTTTTCCACAATACAGATGCAATCAATGGCTAAAAGCGCGAATCGGCCTGACAATTTAACAATCATGAGCACATTGAAATATATTTATAGGGAGAATGGTATCAAGGGCTTGTACCGTGGGGTAACTCCTCGTATTGGTCTTGGTGTTTGGCAAACCATATGCATGGTTTCGCTCGCGGATTATGTCAAGGCTTGGTATGTTGTCTGACTCTGCTGTTGGAAGCATATAACTCTAACTGTGATTAGGGTGAAAGGGCAATAGATGTTGTTTTATTGATACATGTCATTTTAATCTGCATAGAGTAATCAATATACCAGGGAGAAACGTGAAATTCCGGTCTGAGGAAATAATAACTATGTCTGTTGATGTCCGGCATTTTGGCACGCACCTGAGAAATCTAGGCTCTCTCGCAAGTCATCCAGTAATCATCATGAGTTCTGTCAAGAGTGCTCCTCACCCTCTCCTTGTCAAATACCTTGCTCAGCTTACTGCCCATCCTCTCCGTACCAAGGCATTCACAACTGGTATGCCTACATTCTGACATCCTGAGCAAAATCCCATAATACTCCCCAGCTACTTTATCATTCTTCCAAGAAGTGCTAGCAAGCAACTTTGCAGGCGTCCCTCGACCACCTGTCTCCTCAAATGTCCCATTCCTTTTTGCCTTTCTTTCGCGCGCGCACATTGACCTACGTGCTGTGAAAATGGCTATCTATGGTTTCTTCATTTCGGCGCCTCTTAACCACACCCTCGTTGGACAACTGCAGAAAGCATTCTCTGGAAAGGAGGGCTTCAAGTACAAGGTCGCGCAGTTGGCTGCGAATAGCTTGTTAGTATCGCCCGTTACCGTTTCTGGTGAGCTGCGTCTGTCCCGTCACTTCGTTCTATG